>JAABUP010002102.1_pt1 | contig 39987 bp, 48 predicted proteins | sample 5559201 | NCBI WGS metagenome assembly JAABUP01 (sample SAMN10711887, study PRJNA513373) | rock metagenome | isolation source: Antarctica rocks | place: Antarctica | reverse complement strand
ACTCCATAACCTGGTTCGGCAAAGCTGACCGATCTATTGTGGTATTCAGGGATGCAATAGTGAAGTCGATAGCATGCTGCAACGGTATTGCATACACTTCGGCGTCATTCTTCGCGTTCGTGGTATCGATCTTGAGTCCGAGTGCTCCATCTGCTCGGATCGTGTAATTCCAGATACCGCCATTGCCTTCTGTCGGAGAAGCGTAGAAAACGGCGGCCGCAAAGCATGTAGAGACCCCACGTAGCGAGTTTCGACAGACCGTTTGCAAGTCCGCCTCGTTTGACAGAACCTTTACGATTTTCCCTTCTGCTCCTGCCGGCTGTGCGACCTGCTGTATGACACCTTCAATGTCTCCGCCAGTAAAGCCATTGTTGACGAAGACCACTGTATCCCGTCCACCGGTAGCTGCATTCAATGCGTTTGCCAGAGACCTAACAGGTGTCGTTGAACCTATGCCGTAGTGTGACGGTGGAATGAACAAGTTGCGAGCATAGGCTAAAAAGCCAATCTAATAGAGGTCGTTTCAGCTTAGGTGAGTCTGATTCGGGTTCGTCTTGCTTACCAAGAGAAGAGGTAGCAGGAACGCTCTTATAGTGGTAGAGAATGCATGGCGAACAAAGGCTATGAGTAGAGACTTGAGTGTGAGCGTCCATGTCTGGCGCAGGAGAGCCATCACGATTGGCTAAGCTTCGTTGACAGTGAATAGCATATATTTCAATATCAGAATACAAACGGTTACACGCAGTCAGTCCTCAGGTGAATAGGTAGATAATAGCCAGTTTGAGTGCCACAAACGTAACCTTATTGCTACCCAGCGGGCTACTCGCGGCAATGTCGGAGAGATATCATCGGAGGCATACAAAGGTACTCTCAGTTCTAGAAGCTGCGCGCCTTTGTTCTTAGTCAGATTAAGCAGCACGTACTACACCTTGCAGCTAGAACTCTCCCTTAGAAAGTAAATTATCCACATGAGAGCAAATAATGTCAACAGTAATAGCCAAATGCTGCCACACACAACTCGTCATGGACCGGTCCGTAGGCGAGCCTCGGGATCGGCGTATCCGTGAGATCCGTTCGCCGCCCCGTAAAGATACGGAGATATATTCTCCCGGCAAGACTAACATTCATACACCCTCGACCCCAAGTCATGATGAATAGTTCAAGGATCGTAACCCTGCTGGGACTGCTGGGGTGTTCAAGTCATCGCAGAAGGGAATCGTTCACATATTCTGCTATATTTTCCTGCAAATAGCTTTTCTGAGATTGGACCGTCGCTTTCTGCCAAGAATCTGCCCAACATTGAAGATGTTGTTATTGGTGTCAAGCGCTGCTCTAAAGAATGTTCTTGTTGCTGAGCCGGCTCGCTCAGGTGCATATCTGAAAAGTGCTTCGATAGCTGTTCGATAGCGACATCTTCTGCAATCCTTCGTTCGTTTCGTTTTGTAGAGTTCCTATTGTAGCTTTCGTTTGTTGAGCTCATGGCCTTCCTTGGTAGTTAGCATGCCTTGAAGCTACGCAGTGGCCGCAGAAAGGACGCCGATAATTCACGATACCAAAGATTTTACTTTTGCAACTCACCTCCTGCGGATCACCTGCAAATCAATGGTGTATGGTAACAACTGCTTTGTCTGTTCAATGCGAGGTGGCTAGGCGGTGAATGATGACGGCTGATGGTACGCTGAGGTTGCGGAGAATTTCCATGATACTACACGCACCTTTTACATCTACAGCCGCTATTGCATCTTCCTTCACCGATCAGAATAAGGCTTCTACCGCTCTTCTTGCTCGTCTCACCGGTTGGCAGGTGCCTTTTGTTGGAAGATTCTGGCCCCAAGAGCATAGCCGCATTCACTGTCTTCTTCACCGGCCAAGATTTGACGAAGACTGCTAATTAAACACTTCTCACCGATCAGCGAAGTACGCACGTGATTTAGCCTTCCTAATGTGGCTTTGCCGGGCACTCGGGGAAGATCGTTCATCTAGAACTGTCTACACACAAGCTTGTCATGACCGTCGTCTCCAGAAACCTGCAAGTCCGAGTTGCAATGATCGAGCTGCAGGTCACGAAGACAATTGTACCATGCTGCTAGCTGTAAGATTCAAAGATGTATGAATATGCTTAGGATATAGTAGGCAGTCCGTGGAATTAGGCTCATACAGCGTCGGAACTGGGCCACTGCAGCATATAGCGCAAATCTTGGAACCTGGGAGTTATGGTCCATTTGAGTTGATCTAGCCCTTGTCTAGAGATCGAGTGCAAACATAACTTGACTGTGAAGCTCAGTAGGGTGGCATGTTGGGCACACAGTCAGCAATAAGCTGCCATTGAAAGTAGCTTCTAAGCCATCCTTCTCGCGAAACACTAAGGTACTGTCTGACTATGTTAGGCCATGGGCCACAATGACTGGCTGAGTGCTAAACCGCGGCCTGACCAAGGCTGAGTGAATTGGAAGTCATTTAAAACACGGATAAATGTTACAACACTCTAAATCTTTGATGTGCTCGGTTCATGAATCCCAAGCCAAAGAGAGATGGGCTCAGGATGTTGTTTATATCCTTTCACTTCAACACTCTCCACTCTTTGAACTTCATGTGAGTGAACAAGTCCTTGCCCATAGATGCCGCCGACACACCGGTGCCGACACTGTCCAAATCTGCATGATCTAGACACCATTTGGTAAGAGTCATGCCGTGACTTCGTCGCCAATAGGCAGGTGGACCACCACGGTAGATATTTCCATGCGGCCGTTGAACCACTATCAGGAATAGCATTATGCAGTCAACACACTCAACACACTTCGCAAAATTGGGAAAAGCCTATCATACTTGGCTTCAGGGTCATGTAGCGCCTCTTCCATCAACTTCAAGGCCTCCGTGCTCTTGTCCCGTTTCAGATTTTCAGGATCTTTTGGCGGCAAATCTGGCTCTGGCCCTACGGAAGCAGAATGAAGTCAGATTAAAGACTGATAGTGGATATGCAGTGCATTCACACCCTCTGGTAGGAATTGGCCCTTTCGACTCGATCCAGGTCGCAGAGACAGGCTTGCGACAGCGACGATAATCTTCCCCGAGCAGATTACCTCGGGGGGGACTTGGTTGTCAAGCGGAGGGTAGATGTTCTCCAGTGCATCATACACAGAATTGACCTCGTCCTCTTCATACTTATCTTCAGCGACTAGAACAACACTCTTTAGGTGAAGGATTCCTTGCTGATACTCCGCCCGATAATTGGCCACTGTATCCAGGGAAAAATGACCGAATCGAGGCCTTTCAAAGTGAAAGACTGGCGAGTAATAAAACCCGCAGCGGCAACGGGCCCGATGCGTGGGAGATCTGAAAGCCTGGCAAGCTGGAGTTTGCCTAGCGCAGGCGCAGGAGCGTACATTCTCGAGTACCTTTGCCAGTGAGGGACGCCTGTATCCTGATATCAAGGACGCATGTAAGATATGTACTTCGGCGCCTATTGCAGATTAGAAAAAGTTTGATAGTCTCCGAAACAGCAAAGGCTAGTGACCGGTAAAGCTGATTGAGAAACCGATGATGACCTCCTCGGTCCGTAACTCAGTGAATAAAAAGCACCGCGACCGGTCCCAGCTTCGTTGGCATCAGTTCACATCACACCGACCTTCATCCGCAGGTGCCCGTGGCATCACAGCCAGAACAGTAATATCTGTCTACTGCGCGTGGATTTGAAGGGTCTAGCCTTCAACCCATTGTCTCGAATGTGCAAGAGAGCTTCCACCCCAACCCTTTTACACATAAGCCATACGACTTTGCGCGCTCTTCTTGGGTGCGGTCGAGTCCAATTCCGGGACCACACGAGATGCAAAGATACCATGAGAGAAGCGCCGCGAGTAGCGTCTAGGAGCATCCAAGTCGTCAGATAGGTCCACAATAGTCCACCAGAGCATTGGAAATTCTGTAACTACTGCGAGTATCAAGCCTACAGGCAGACATAAAAAAGGCAGATTGACTGCTGAAGGACTGAATCACCATTCCGCCAACGGGGGGCATACAAAAAGACTTCACCACCACATTACCAGGGAATGAAACACAGCTTCCCCGTCGTAACAGAAACGCATGTCTTCTTGCTTTGCCGGCTGAGAATGATACGCAATCAATTAGGTTCTACATGAGCGACACCTACCTAGAAGGAATTACACCATATGTGTTTCCTGTGCCGGACGATGAGGCTTTGGCAGAATCCCAAATTCAGCGCGCACAGTCAAGGACACTGGTTATGGAAACAGGAGGGGCGATAGCTATGAATAGACCTCACTCGGGCAGCGGGCTCCAGTCATTCAACGTCACCGGGAGTGCTTGCAGACCGCAGATTGTGGTGCGAGAGCTCAACATCGTGTTCGATGGCAGTGGTCAAGTATCTTGTTATGAATAGATTGACAATACTGCAAGAAAAACGACTTCTTCTCGAATGGCCATCTCAATTTCACTGGAATCTATCACAGCACCTTTGGAATTGCAACAACGGACTCAGCAGCAGCGGGCAATACTGTCGCCACATGCTCAGATAAGCCTTCGGAGGATGCAAGATTCGACTGGCCAGGCCTCCTGACAGCGAGAGCTCGAGACGCGATTCCCCATGTCAATGATGAGGCGACCATGATGCGAACGGCGAGCCAGATCTACGCCAATATTTTCAGCAACTTCGTTTCGCACTATCGGAACCGGCTGTTTGACAATTCGACGTCGAATGAGGCCGTTCCAGGTCTTGGCTTCTCTAGGGAGGCTCGAATGGTTGCATCAATTCCCATGTTCTCCATTACATTAGGGCTGTTGATGCTGTATGCCATTGTCGGTGCCAAAGTCTTGATGACCAGTCGGTACCGGTACGCGCCAAGGCTTCCAAAGTCGCTAGGTTCGATCGTCCCTTATATCTGTAATAGCAAGATACTAGAAGATTTTGGTACATATACCATATCGAGTAAGCAGCGTCAGGATCATCTTGTCAGCCTTAGAAGAACTTACGGGTTTGGCTGGTTTATTGGGACGGATGGTAAGTCGCACAGAGGAATTGAACGTGAGCCTTTACTTCGCGCATAGAGGAAAACCCGAGTTTCGGCTATTGTAGGGCTATAGATCAGCCAATGAGATTCTCGAAGGGCTCCAAGACAATGCAATGCCTCCTCTTTAAGGCAAATGCTTGCATCTATGTTGTCGTATATACACTCCGGTCTCAACGAACTTCACATTTTGCAGACCCGAAGTGATCAACTCCGTACAAGGAGACTGTAACAATCATCCCGGCAGATGAAATGTGTCGTGCCGCCCGCCAGCGTTCAGCCACGCCGAGCCACCGTTTCAGCACGCTGCAATCTTCTTGTAGACCGTGATTACCGCCCACTTCGTTCGCGTTTCATCGACGGCGTTAATCTGCTCTAAATGATCGGTCCTTCGGCGCAGGTTAATCATCGCTTTTGGAGATGGCGGCCTCAAAATGCCCGGAACAAGCAAGGTCGGTGTTTCGAATCTTCGCTTTGGTCTTGATTTGTACAAGTAGTCAAGGGTAGAAAGAAGCCTTTGCAAAAGCGCTCCAATACTGCGATGCTTAATAGTCCGGCCTCATCCGCTGTCTTCAGTCTTAACACACTCTACCTTCCTTTCTTGCGGCGCAGGACATTCACTCATTGTTCCCGGTGACAAGAGCTTTTCCAGCTTCTTTGTCCGTCCTTTCTTTTATAGTCTTTGACTACCCCCAACATTCTGCAATCACTATTTTCGAGATCCGGTCGATTCGGTCTCTACACGCTCATTAGAACTGCCTGTAAAACTATTTCGATTTAGTTAGAAAGATGTATTTCGCTCACACAATTGCTATCGCGCTCGCAGTCTTCTCCGGCATTGCGCATACTCAAGCCAAAGCTGTCTTTGCGCACTTCATTGTAGGTTTGACCGGGCTCTCTATTGAATCTACTACGCTAATCACTGCGAAAGATTGGCCTTACTGCTGCTAGTACATACGACGACTGGGTCGACGACATCCAAAAAGCCAAGGCTGCTCACATCGATGGATTCGCTTTGAACATTGCTCCCATCGATACTTACACGGAGAATTCCCTGAACATTGCTTATAAAGCCGCCAATGCTGCGGGCAACTTTAGTCTGTTCCTCTCTTTCGACTATCTCTCACAAGGTTCATGGATTGCGGACAACGTCACTCGATACATCAACACTTATAAGGATAACCCCTCCCAGTACCACTATAATGGGAAGCCTCTTGTCTCGACCTTCGAAGGCGTAGATAACAAATATGACTGGGCGTCTATCAAAGCAGCAACTGGCTGCTTTTTCATGCCCGCCTGGACAAGTCTGTATAGTACGTTCCCCACCGACATGGTCGATGGAGCATTCTCCTGGGACGTTTGGCCGGACGGTCCGGAAAACAAGAACGCAACCCGCGACCAGTCATGGAAGGCGATCTTGGGCGATAAACCCTACATGATGGGCGTATCGCCTTGGTTCTACGCCAACGTCCCGGAGTGGAGTAAGAATTGGCTCTGGAGAGGGGATGATTTATGGCATGACCGCTGGCAGCAGGTCATTGAGCTCCAACCTGAATTGGTGGAGGTAGGATCATGACCCTTACCATAACTATGCACAGCTCCGCTAACAGAAACGCAGATTATCACGTGGAACGACTATGGCGAGTCTCACTACATCGGTCCCATCCGTAGTCCAGGTATCCCGAAGGGCGCTCAAAACTACGTCAATGACATGCCGCATGACAACTGGCGTGACCTTCTTCCACATTACATCGACGCTTACAAGAGCGGCAACACCACCACACCTTCAATAGACCAAGAGAAGCTGGTCTTCTGGTATCGCCTCAATCCAGCACATTCTGGGTCAACAGGCGGCACGATTGGAAACCAGAAGCCTCAGAATACCGACCTCTACGACCCAACGCTTCTATCCCAAGATAAAGTCTTCCTGAGTGTGCTTGTCGGAGGCCCAGCGGACGTAAATGTCCAGATCGGTGGAAATTCAGTGACGTCTCTAAAGGCGACGACCAGTGGAGTCAATCATTTCTCCGTGCCGTTCAATGGGCAGACTGGGAATGTGTCCTTTGCCATATCAAGAAATGGCGAGAGCGTTGTGAAGGCTGCTGGTCCGGCTATAACGGATGCCTGTGCGGATGGTCTGGTCAACTGGAATGCTTATGTGGGCGGTTCGTCTTGAGGACGTACTCAAATATACCTGAAATACCTCGTTGTATAAGTTAACACAAATAAAGTTTGCTTGGACTGTACTGAGCAGAGCTCTATCGAGGTGACATTGATAGTGAATTACTTCCCAACGAATATTGATCTTATCGCAGAGCGTGTGTGCTGCAAAACTGCCGTGGACACTCCTCTGGTAATGGGTGCTCCGAGCTGGATTCGGGAGGGTGCCAGTGCAACGATCGGAAGACATTGATGACTTTCTAGACCAATTAGAAACGAGAGATGGCCAATGGAGGAGTCTACCAATCGTCTTTTGATATCAGACGCGTACCAGGAAACTGTCGAATGGTCGCAGTTTTGATCTGATCCTCGTGGTTCTGATTCAAAACCTCATGGGAATATATATGGTACGGGAAAGTCTCAACTGTTTGTCTTTCCTCCGTCTCTACAACTGCGCTCGATTCGAAACCTTCCATTCCTCAGTAATTACCATACGTTCATCTTTAATTTTACGAAGCTAAGATACAATCGAAGAACTTTGCAAGATCGTGTCTTTCTAGTTACGCAGGCAGCGTATAAGTAGCCTAACATCACCTCTGCATCGTTGCTTCCCTTCTTCCTTTCGATCTCCGGAGTGGTCCTATCGAACACGGGTTTTGAGATCATCTCTTGGTTGGACTCACTCACCTGCCATAGCAACACAGTCTCTCTATAATTCTTCTCCATCGACCAGGAGCGTCGGCGATATACCACGGCTGGCTTCAGCTCCTTTCTGACGTCGTTGCTGTTCTGGAAAGAGCGACTCGTTAGCCTTCAGCGTTAGCTGCATCCGTTGCTAGGTACACGACTACGATGGGCTCGGCGAACATCCGCCCTCCACTTTAGCAACGACAGGAGCGACGCGTCTACACTTGTCGTCTTGAAGCATGTCCAACGGTAAGGTAGACAAGTCTTGGACCACGGAACCGTTGATAGACGCATTAAGCTACCGCGGAAAGCTATACGTTCACCTACTTTACTATTCTAGCTGAAATAGATCAAGGGGAGTGTCCTAAGCCTAACGGAGCGATTCCGAAGCCTTCGATACCATCTTGAATCGAGCATCGCTCGCGCTAACCATCAGGACTGTCCTCTTCCAACCAGTAACACGATCATAATCGACGCGTCCCACCACCAGGCCCTCCTCGGCGGTGCCTTACATACTATTTCCCCGCTAATCGTCCAAAGTGACGCGCCGGTATGATGCAAGGATGAGACGGTCCGGTCCGGTCGATCAAAATGGCGACGCTTGACCACATAGAGGTATATGATATCTTGCATAGCGCGGACGATGAGGGAGTTCTTAGAGTCCTTTTGGTTCCAGTTGTGTTAATCATTTGTTTACGTGTATATAACATCTTCAGATTCCATCCAGATTCCTTCTTCTTCACTTCATAGATCTCCGCACTCCATCCAAGGATCCTCGATCTTCAACAACACTTCCGAAGTTTTTCCAGCCAGCATACTCAATCCGTTACACCATTTCCAGCAAACCAACAATCTTATCACCATCACCATGGCGACCCTTATCAAAAACCCAACTCCAACCCGCTCTCCACATTCCCTAATCCCCCTAGCACCAGAATTCATAATCCCACCACACCAAACACAGCTCGCGGTTTCGCCATTCCCCAAACATTTCCCTGCCCTTTCAACAACGACAACGACAACAACAACTGCACATACGGCACCGACTGCCTCTTCGACGAAATCGGCCAATTCTAGGACCGCATTGGAGCCATCGAAGCCTTTGAACAGCAAACAAAACCCAAAAATATGACGACTCGGACACTGATTCCGGATACCGTTCCAGCTCGCCTTTCTGCTCCTGGTTTGAAGAGGAGGAGGAGGGTACGGACTGATGAGGGAGGTTAATGTACGTCCCCCGCTTTTTCTCCCCTTTGCAGATCTTGGGATTTGTATATACATGTATGGTGCTGGGTAGTAGGTGCTGATGATGAGCAGTCTACCACGATGGACGACCTCCGACTCTCGGATGACAACATCTGCTGGAGGCTGGATGGCCCCTGGCACACCCCTGGGCGGACGAAGAAGCCGAGTCCGGCATGGTCTAGTCTTTCCGTTATGCGCGCTCGTGATGGAGCTGCATGCAATGGCGATGGCGTGCTTGGGAGGTAAGTTGTCTCTCTCATTATCATCCAGCGGCAGGAATCAGCTGGTGATGATGAGTGGCGATGAAATTTCGACACACACCGCCACCGCCTCTGCCGCCACGCAGTGTGCGTACTCGAAGATCGACGGCGATGACCACAGCAATCGATCCGCTCGACTGCCGGAATTGTTAGATGGTCCTGCCACTCCAGCAGGGACCTACGCCAATGCATCGCGGAGTCCGCTCTTTCCTGGTCTGGTGTCACTGACAAGCGCCGCTGCCTCTCAAGAAAACGACGGTGAGAAGAAGAGGAGGAGGCGGACGAGGAACAGGAAGAAGTAGGTCATTCTCCTTGTCACTGTCGGCTCTCTCTTCCTCGCGCTCTCTTCTTTGTTCTCGTTGAGTCCCTCCTCCTACTCCTTCTACTTTTCGTGCTTGCTGCCCTTGTCCTCATCACTGTCCGTTTCCTCCTCCTCCACATGCTCATCCTTTTCATCGTCGTTGGAGCTCGTTGTTGGCTTCGGCTTGCCTCCTCTTCGTCTGGTCACACTTGTCCTCATCATCAGTGTCATCGTCATCGTCGTCGTCTTGTCCCCGTCGTCGTTCCATGTCCTCGTTTAAATTCCCCACCCTCTTTATTGTCTTCATACCCTCGTCGTTAACTTCGTACCCTCGTCGTTAACTTCGTACCCTCATGGTTATCCTCGTACCCTCGTTCTTGCTTTGAAAGTACCAGACACTAACAACCCAACAGCAAAGTTCTAACTGATGTCACCGAGACCGATATGTCTCCTTAAGTGTTTCTCTCTTATCCTTGGTGTACGGAATACCTCTATCATAACCCCAGTGAACGACAGCAGGCAATGACGAAGCCCTATGGACGAAGAAACAATGAAGTACTTCACAGACCCAGGCGTTATGAGTTATAGCGGCCAAAACAACGCGGTTTGGCAATGCGATGGCAGACGGCAGCGTTTGACGGGCATCAGCAAGTTCCGGCGGGCGACGTTGAGAATGCTCGATTGAAGTGGAGTCATCACTCGTATCTCTGCACAGGGCATGCGGGGAGCAGAGAAACCCAGGCAACTTTCTGACCTTCTGATGCCGTCCACTCAATTCATGAGTCATCATGCGCCGCTTTGCATGTGCGACGTTCTCACAATCATCATGGACACTGATATGATGACGGTTGTGTACGGAAAATCTGCAATCAACATGTGATTATCGTAGAGAATGAGGGCAGCACGGATAAGACCTGAACAAAGTCCGGCAAGCACTGAGCTGCAGTGAAGGTTCCTCGTCCTTCTATTCGACGTGCGAAGTCAACCACCATCGGCAGACATCTTCCGCTCAGACGAACGGCGTTCAGGATCTAGCACCTTGTTACCTCAAGACAAGAAAAGAATTCGACATTGGCCATGAGTACGCCTGCGAATCGACCTTTGCTGTAACAGGCGTATTGACATACCCAGGTCACAAGACATCAGCTCACGGTGCGAGCCTAAGGAGGTCGTTTTGCGGTGAGGATTTCTACTTCGACAGCGATTCCAAACCGGCAAGTCCTCCGAGGCCCAGAGGCGCTCCAGATACACAGTCATAACGATCCCGAGCCACGATGAACGCACTAGTTTCGCAAGTGAATCTGAGGACTCAACTCATTCACAGCCGAACTGACGGCCTAATATTGCTGCATATCCTGACACCGCACAAAGCGGCCCCCAAAGACCCAACGCACGTACCCGCGAGCGCACCAGAACAGTCTGCGGGCTTCGGGACTCTGCACGTCAGACCGCACCTGAAAGGTCAATAAAGTGACATTCGCCGTGATCCAGAACAGCAGCCATGATCTTCTCGCACATTATCGCCTCCTCTGATGGATCGCCCAGCACAATTCCCCGACTACGCCACCGCCGCATACTGGAAATCCAAACGACAATCGCGACGACTGGCTAAACAGCTAGGCCTGAAACCTCCATCGCGACTTTCTGCTCTGCTCAACACGAGTCTCTACACCGTCTTGCCGTTTCTGTTCTTCACGAACTTCATCATCGCGGGCACGATCGTGCTGAGCTATACGCTTTACTTGGGGCAGCCGGTTCCTGCTCAGTTTATCGTTGGCGCGACGATTGCGTTTGCGGGTCTTGTGTTCGTTGGGATTGTGGTTTATGTTTGGATTCGCTGTCGTGGGAGGAGTGATGGTGAAGTGCGGAAGGTGGATGTGGAGAATAGGTTGACAGGCGGGCCGAGAAGGCTGGATGCGGTGCAGAAAGAGATACAGGTTGAGCCGGTACAGGGAGTGCATGCGGTTGAGCAGGCGCAGCCGGTCCAGCAAGATTATCGACGTCGGCCAGACTGGATGCATCAAGCAGGGCTTCGGAACGTCGTCGAGCCGCCTGTGGAAGCATATCGAGGGCAGGCGAAAACACATCAGCCAAGACGAGCATCTGTCGAGTTGAGTGCCATACAAGAGAGATTCCGCGAAAGCGAAGGCGCCCATCAGGGCCATCAAGAAGCGGCACGTTGGCCGTACCGCTCGCCGTCAATGGCTAGCGTACCAGAGTCGTTGATGCCGGGAAGAAGATCAGAAACGCCAATGCCGGGGACGCCGGCACGCACGCACCGGGGTCCTGTAGCAAGCCCTCGGCCACAATTTCCGATGCCACTAAAATTTGGCCCGTCCATAATGGGCCACGATGGACTCGGGGAGGAGCACCACGGCAACGGACGACGGTTGCAGAAAGCAAAAGGCAGAAACGTTAAGTGAAGGCCATAGCCATAGGGATCTGTAGCACAGGTACAGCAGCACATAGACATGATAGACGCAAATACATCGGAATAAATGGAACTGTTTCTTTTGGAGTGCTAGCCTCAGTGTTTACGCCAGTTGATCGTGCTTACTCATTTCAGCCATATCTTATTGCATGTCATACATACATATCTCCGTCATCCAGGTTGTAAGAGTCAAAGCCGTTTCCTATATAGCCACTCTGGAGCAGCATTACCAAGCAAAGGCATATCAGATGCATCACTTGTGAAGCCGGTGGCCAATACGGCCTGATCCTTGAGCCACCAGCCTTCACTCTCCTGCACAAGGGCATCAACATCACCAAAGAATGTTGAAAATGACGTCGGTTCTGACGCAGTAGATCCACGTGAGACGTGGTCTTGATTTCACAGTTTCTGTTGCATCTGTGGCATGTCGTACTTATGCAGGTGAGGAAGCCGCTGATGTCCAGCTGCCAATTGAGGAGGCAGAGACGAAGTTACACTAGGTGGCTGGGTGTGCTCGTAAGAGGTCATGGTGCTTTTTGGTATCTCACTCGACGGAGCATTTTGAGACGCAGACTCGGTGACAGGAGCGGAGGGCTGAAAGCCATATTTACTCTCGGACAGAGCGTAGCCATCGCGCGGTCGTTGGCAATTCCAACAACGATACTCGACCCCTAGGCTCATACGGACTTGGCTGCACCAGCCGCAGTACCACAGATCAAGAATCTTAGACTGATGTGCTCGTCCAGGCCCATGATCAGACCGATCCTCGGCTGATTGCGAACTGCGGAGTCCTGAGTTAAGGGCGTCCGACTGGACGACTGGCAACTGCTCAAGCTCAGCGCTAGCATCTTCAACAGGGTTTTCTATTCTCGTCTCCTCGGCGTCAAAAAAGTTGTCGTCGGTTCCTTCCTCAGTAGGTGCAGAACCCTGTTCAGGATAATATACATAGGTACCCAGGTGCATATGCTTAAAGTAGCTCATCTCGGATACTACATTTTGGCGAAGATTTCCATGTTCCCGATACAGCGGCTCATGGTTGACATCCTCTGGTGCAGCAGCTGGGGACAAGGGATCAAGATTCGGAGTGCGGTCGTCTAAGAGGTCGATCTCTTCAACCCTAGAAACAGGGACAACTTGGGGATCAGCTGAGCGCTCAAGGTGGAAGTTCTGGTCGCAATGTTGGCTGGCCATGGTCAGCAACTAGTGGCATGTGGAAAAACTCGACCAAGCAATCGACTCACCAGTAGGATGCCCCTGTTAGACTGGTATTCCGCAGCGGTTTCTTGCACATGGGGCAGGTATTGAAGTCTATAAAGACATTATCCATGATCATCGACATCAGTATCTTTACTCCTGGGCGCACGCGCATAGTCCAGTTATCCCTCGTCATCATCGTATCACTAAGTTGGGCGCACAATACATGATAGCGTCGACTCAGAACTCTGAACCTCCCGGGCTTATCTTTAAAATCGTTTCGCAGAAAGGCCTCAAACACCTGGATATGTGCGCACACAGGTTATCAGACCAATGGTACATGTCGGGAACATGTCCCCGAGCTTTAGCAACCGGATTGGGTGATTAAGGAGAAAGGGCTTGCTTACATCAAAATGTTGGAAATATGCGAAAGGCAGAATTCGAACGGTGCCTAAAACGTCTTCAAACTGTATTGTGTCGCCTAATAGCAGTGACCGAGGACGAGGCAGAAATTGTGAGACAGTGCGAAATAATAGATACAAGTGAGGACTGAGGCATCTGTTGGTCAAAGATGCGTAAGCTTGCGCCAAACACGTCCGAGGGAAGGACACTGACATGTATTTGTTGAATAATTCTCGTAGCATAGTACAGAGTACCCATAAGCTTGAAGTCTATTAGCGTGAGCAAAGTCGGAACAAATGTTACAAAGACATACCAGCTCGCGAGTAGCTGACCCAGACGCATGCCCTCACGGAAGGACAAATGCCTCACAGTTCCTTGTGCTCGTATGGCAGGCCTGGTGCGTGAGTTGAGACACACACTCTGAGAACTCTGCGGATTGAGGAGAATCGTGCCCAAGGCCTGGATCGCCTGCATCAATTCCATATTGTGCTCGGCCTGCTGTGACTGCGCCTGCCTGACTTGATCGTCTTGCTGCAGCTTCAGACTCTGGACGGAGAGCATAATATCAGTAAGTCCATCCAGTAGCGTTCCCGGCTCCATCAGATTCGCTTTCTGGGAGCCACCAACTCTGTCAAGCAGGGATTTCAGATCGTCGCGCACATCGACGTTGTTTTGACCGATCTTTCTCATTTGAGACTCTTGCTCCATGACCACTGATAGTACCAGCTCATGGCGAGCCAAAGCGCTGGTATTAAGATCTGAGCTTGGGATTTTTAGATCATGGTGTAGATTGGTCATCTGAGTTTCTATGCGGTGCGAAGCTTCTTGATTCGGTCGTGTCTGCTGCAAGAGTCCAGGATGTGTGGTTATAACGCTCTCGAGACTTGATAACGATGACTTCAGGTCCTTATGTGCCCTATATACCTCTAATATGACCTCGTCCGCCTGAGTTTTGTTCTCTATCGCGGCCGCTGCAACTAGGTCTCTGTTTGCCGTAACTGTATCCTCTACTCCCTTTAGGGCAGTACTTCACCAGGTCAGTCCCAAGGATTTGTTTAATAAGCAAGCGCCATACCATAGTTGCATGGCCATGAGCATTTTCACGATCTCCAGCTGACCTGAGAGCTCTGCCTGAAATGCTGCAATATCTTCCGCGGCGAGCAGTGCCCATCTCGCCTTTCGCCATGCCCCAGAAAGCGGCCCCTTCGGCGCTGTAGAGCTCAGCGCACGCCCATACTTTTTCTGAAGCGTGTCATTGAAAGCCGCTATCGAGCTGCTGGAGTCGTCCACCTGGGCTCGTATCGCGTTTCGAAATCTTGAATCGGTGTTTACCAGTATGGTTTTTATCTCGGTGAGGGTTAGTCGCAGGCTCTCAAAGGATCGAAAAGTCTTCTGGAATTCAGAGGAGGCGGCGCCATTTTGTCTCAGCGCTGCGGTAATCTTATGGGTGGTCTTTGCCAGCAAGATAACATCGCCAAGGGACCACCCGAAGCCAGCAGACATTGTTATTGAGGCGCATCGCAAGCGTCAAGCAAAAAGACCATGAAGACGATCAGGAGGATTGTAGAAGAATCCAACGGTTGATGTAACATCAAGAAGGGAGAGTTGGAAGATTGAAGAAGCAAAGAGGCTAAGCAGTGATCGAGTGGCAGGTAACCTTTCTCAACATGGCCGCTCAGCCTTGCTGCGGACCATGTCCAATCTGTGCACGCATCAAGCAGAAGCTGCATTAGCACAAGTCAGCATTAAGGTTGCACAATCCTGTTGACGCTTCAAATAACATGAACGCAATCCTCTGCCTGGCCGCTGTCAACTTTCATTCTGTACGAAGTTTCGCTCAGGCTCACCTCACAAAATAGTCTCACCATACTAATGACAAAGAAGATAACATACTGAAAGTGCATGAGGTGTGAAAACTTATATGCAGCTATCTGAACACTCAGTGATGATGAGGGTGTGAGTGTGAGAGATGTGCGACTAAAATCTGAGGGCGTATGATTAATGGTCAATTAAATTCGTCAGAGGTATCAGTCTTGAGTTCATTATTGTAGGTGATTGCTGTAACAGCCAGCTGTAAAGCTTATCATGAGTTTCAAATTTGAAAACTCTTCCTTGATAGAAGAATTACAATTGTTGCCTTCCTCGTGAACTACATTGAGTTCATGTTCTATTCAAATTAGGCTGGTTTCCTGCCATAGACGATGCGACTGCGAGAGAAAGCTACGTTAGCTGCGTGACTAGGTAGAGATGGTCAAAGTTGGTGCATCATCAATGGCAAGACGAGGCGGAGAGATATGAGTAGAAACTGCACCCAAATATTCCAATAAGCGTGAATCCCAGTATCCCTAATATCCTTTCTCGCCCCCGCCACTAGAACCTGCACCTCCTCCGTACTCCATCCTAAGAACCTCGTCAACGGCGCCAGCGCCAGCGCCTCCAACGCCTCGAGCGTATTCTCCCTACTGTACATCCCAATCTTCTTCGTCCGCTCATCCTTCGGCCACGTGTTAATCGGCCACTTGTACATCGTCTCCTGGACACCCACATAACCAGCTTTCAGCATCCGCTCTCTATGGCTGGGAGCAGCTGTCATTGGGCGACCAGTGGTATCGAACGCCTTGCAGACAAGCGACCACCATTGCGCCAGTGGGCAGGAGGGTGGGTCCATGGCGAAGGTATTGTCGTCGCAGGCGAGGCTGTCGACATCCTGCAATTCGAGGAACCCATCGGGGCGCGTCCATGTGTAGGCTTTGCTCAAGAAGCGTGGCCAGTCGAGGAAGGAGCCGACCATCATGCGCGCGTGGATCAGGTCGAAACATTGCCGGTAGTGCCAGGTGTCTTCGGCGTCGTCGACAATGAATTGCACGTTCGGTGGGATCCAGGTAGGTTGCATGGGGCTCAGGTCGATGCCGATGACCTTGGGACTTCATTAGTATTCTCAGCCAGCCGGAAAACTTGCTGGTGTGGGGTGTACTTGAGACTCTGGATGCTGGTCGGCTGATCATAGGAAGACGTCAGCCGTCGGTGCCGTAGGCTTGGGAGCGAAAGAATTACGCGTACCAAAATCGATCGCCCAAATGCCTGTCCCAGTACCGACATCAAGGCAGTTGTGGATGGTCTTGACTGGCGCAAGATACAGCTTCTCGTTCAATGTCAGTTCAAATAGCGTATGTTGCAGATCTTCAAAACACGTTAATACGTCACTCCCTAAAAAATGAAGCCGAGAACGCCCACCAAGTCTGTCCTTCTCCGACTTCGATTGGTCATGTCAGCAACATGCGCAAGTTTCGATTGATGGAGCCAGCTCATACTTCATCATTGGGTATATTGTATTCTATAGGCGCACAATTCAGTCTTGTTCGCAGGCGAAGATGAAAATGTCTGCGGATGTGGCTTGGGAAAGTGGTACGAACTTCCTTCTCTGTATGAATGATATGTCCTCCCGTTTTCTGCGCGGTAATGCCGCATGCTCGATTGCAGAGAGGCAGTCCATGTTGAGCTGGCGCAGCTCCTTGGTTCAGCTTTGCACACGGGACCATGCTAACGTCACCACTCACTCAGAACTCTGGGAATAGCCAGAGTCATCGTCACTCTGCGATGCCGTCAGCCCCGTCAGAGATGGATGAATGTCATGTATTTGGGTCTTACACCGTACTGCAGATGTGGATCTGGTTCATATCCAGGTCCTTCGATAGACGTCTGGGGCGCAGAGTCCGCCTGCGACCGTTCTTCGTCTTGTACATGGGACCCCTCCAGCTGAGTGTTTGTAGGCACGGACGCCATGCTGCGTGCTCGACTGTGGAGGAAGAACAGGTCGACCACTTGGCCACCAGTTGTGGTGTCCTGTATATAAACTTCTCGTAGCCCTGGAAAGAGAAAAATGCAAAGACGGGTGTTGGGACTTGAACACCTAGAAGGATAGATACACCGGGCCGGTCCCTTTTGGCGTAGCGGTTGTACAACGAGCTGTCGCGCCGTGCCGGCCGCTGTGATGGACCAGTTGCCAGCCCGCTCCCCGCATCGGAGCGTCGGGCCCAAACTCTACCAAGGTATCCATCCATGGATATATATGACCGGACTCTTTAGCGGCCTGCATCAAGACCCAATAAGCCATGGGAATTGACGACCAGGAAATCACATCCAGTTGAGATCGTCCGCAAGCATCGTCTGGTGCAGAGTCTCCTAAACTTTCGTCTATGTATGTAAACTAGCTTAGCGCACTGCTTGCAACCAGGTATCTTCCCGGCTGCAGTCCTTTACTTGTACGAAGTATGATAATGCCTGTCCGTGCCTCGGTGGCAGTCACACATAGCTACTTGTACAAGGGTACCTCATAAACGTTGCCCCTCTCATCAACCGTTGGCGTGTCGTATCATGGCATCCCATCCCTCCGTCGGCGAGCCTGTCCGGTCGGTACAAAACACCTGATTCTCACTCCACCGAGCATCCCGTCGTATCGCATCATATCATGACGCTGCTTGGTATGCTCTCGGCGGCGCGATGGTACTTCGTGGCCCTCGCACTCTTGGCTTATGCGGCAAGGCTGTATAGGCAGGTCCGCCGGTTGAGGGACTTCAAGGGTCCCTTTGGCACCGGCTTCACGAATCTATGGATTGTCAAGGCCGTCATAAGCAAGAGAACGCACCTGAAATTTGCGAATGTGTGCGAGAAGTACGGTCAGTCTTGAGCTTCATTCACTTGGTCGTTGCGGCAATCCGCATTCTTGACCTTGCGCTATGCTTCGCATGTCCCGATCTTCTGTTTCTTGTTCCTGTATGAAAACTTGAAGAACGTGGCCCATTTGATGCGTTGCAGGCTCCATTGCTCGCATAGGACCCAATGACCTGATCACCAGCTCCCCGGAGCTCTTGTTCCGCATGAATGCCGCCCGATCTCCATACACCAAAGGCGAGTGGTATAAAGGTTCAAGGATTCAGCCGGGCCATGACAATGTCTTCAGTGGGCGGGACGAGAAGCGTCATAACCAGAAGAGGGCCCAGATGGCTCCAGGTGTATGTGGAAGCTCCAATTTTCCTTCTGAAACGGATGCACTTGAAGCTTCGGATCACTGACATACGTTCCCCCAGTACTCCGGGAAAGAAAACCCCTCTCTTGAAGGCTCGATCGACGCCCAGCTTCAGAACCTCCTACGACTGATCCGCACGAAATACCTCTCCACAGCTACATCTTTCAAGCCGGTGGACTTGGCACGTAAGGCGCAATACTTTACACTCGATACAATCACCGACATTGCATTCGGACAAGCATTCGGCGATCTAGTGCTAGACGAGGATGTGCATAAATACATTATTTCCACCGAGGAGATGCTGAAAGCGATTGTCCTGATGGGCTCCGTCCCGATATTTAAATGACTTGGTGCAGATCGAGTGGGTGGGCAAACTGTGCTTTCCGTCTGAGAAGGATAGTATTGGTGTCGGAAGATTGATCGCGTGAGTAGAATCCCACAGCATTGATCAGACTGGCCGGGATGGCCAAACAGACAAGCAATATGAGTAATGTTAACACAAGGGCCCCTAGCATCGCCAAACAACTCATCGGCGAGCGCTTCGGTCCTAAAGCCATATCCCGTCCCGACATGATAGATTCCTTCATTCGGCACGGCCTCAAGGAGGATGAACTCGTCTCTGAATCCCTCTTGCAAATCCTCGCCGGCTCTGACACCACGGCCACCGCCATTCGTGCCACGATGCTCTTCCTCATCGCAAACCCGTCCACCTTCCGCACCCTGCAGAACGAGATCGACGCCGCGGTCAAGGCAGGACAAGTCTCAAGTCCGCTGATTAAGGCTTCCGAGGCCCAGAAACTGCCTTACCTGCAAGCCGTGATCAAGGAGGGCATGCGTATCTGGCCGCCCGTCACGGGCCTTATATCGAAAGTCGTACCGCCGGAAGGCGACATAGTCGAGGTGGACGGCAAGAAAATGTTCCTGCCTGGTGGCACGAATGTCGGATATTGTGCCTGGGGTGTCCATCACGATAGGGACGTCTTTGGCGAAGACGCGGATGTATTTCGTCCGGAACGTTGGTTGGCGCCCGAGGGAGAGAGATTGGCGCGCATGCAGAGGACGGCGGAGTTGATATGGGGGTATGGGAAGTATCAATGTTTGGGGAAAAACGTGGCTATGATTGAGTTGAACAAGGTTTTTTTCGAGGTATGTTTGTAGCTCAAGGAACCTTCAGGCATGGCTGACGGTGTAGCTCCTTCGCAACTTCGACTTTGCGCTCGTAGATCCGACGAAGCCGTGGAAAAGTGAGAATGTGGGGTTGTGGATACAGTCGGAGATGTGGGTGCGGGTTACGGAACGTACACGTTCTTGAACATCATCTATTTTGATGGTTCGGACTGCAGCGGGTAACGGAGTGTACATTCGTACACGTTTTTCCGTGGGAAATGACAGAAATTGTAAAGACATTACATAGTTACTATGTGTACCTTATGCATATCCCAACGAAGTCGCTCAGAATAACACCTCCCGATCTTACTTGCTGTGAGACACGAACAGATTTTGATGCCCTAGTCATCCAATTCGGCCAGTTTACAGACCCCAAGGGTAGTTCATATGCATGCCATTGAGCAATATTAAAAGTGTGGGAAGAGGCTATGAAAGCGAATAAAAGTCATCAAATAGGATAATCACAATTCAGTGACAGTAACAGAAGCCAGAATGTCACTGTGAAGTTGAAAATGCTTTAAATACTACTTGGTCTAAATACATACTGTTAAACATCACAGTTTTCTTAGTTCCTGTTACGTTGAAATATAATGCAAAGCAGCACAGCAGGCCACTCACGGGACCACGAACGGCAAAAGCGAGACCGTAGACACCAGAAGCAAAAAAATCGAGCCCTCCTGGTTATGAGCCCGGCGCGCTTCCGCTGCGCCACAGTGATTCATTATGAGAATTGGCCCATTAATCAATTATATTATCAAAAGGAAATCAACCCCCCTGCACTGTGACCCGACACTCTCACTTGCACTGACCAAGCACGAAGGTAACTACTAATCAATTTCGCACCCACGAAGCGCTCACTCATAGCATTCAGAACTGACGGGACCTAAAATACATAACGCTTCCTTGAAGCACTCCGTACTTATTCTGCTTGAAGTACGAAGCACAAATTCACCCTCAATTTCGTGCACACAAAGCAGGCTGTAAAGCAGGAGGCTGGCGCAAAGAACGATGCCACAAGGACAACCATACCCAAGTCAAGTGCGATGGCGATAAAATATGCTATTGACAACTCCCCCGTGTCCCGACACGTCCCACACCTCTCCTACTTTCTCCGATTTTCCAATATCCTCGTCATGCCAAACCTTATACGTCCAATGGAGTATTCGAAGTTTGCCGTGTGCTTGACTCTTCAGGCCATGATGGCAAACGAGCCGGAGCTCGACAGCACCATGGTCCGTGAGGTTATCGGAGGTCTTCTCTACGATCAAATCCTTGGCTCAGATGATCTTGCTCGCTGTCCGGAGAAAGAGAGTCCCGGACAGAGGGCACGAAGAGAAGCAATAGTGGAGGACTTCTCACGGATACTCGAAGCCAGTTTGGACGAGGTCGGAAGCTACAAGAGGTGCCACAAGGTCAATACCTTGACCCTAATATTCTTCGCGGTATGGACTCGAGAAATAAGACACAAGCTATCCTCTCAGCCGCAGCTTGCAGTGAGTGTCGAGGGGAAAACAACAACTTCTGCTGTCCAACCCAGCCGAAAGTGCGGTAGACCAGAAAAGAATGCCGACGTTCTACCTGTCCCACTCGCCGATCAGTGCCTAGCAATGCTTCAACTTCGAATTGTACTGGGGCCAAAGCAGCTGGAAACTTGGCGAGGCTGGTAATCCCGATCACAACAGACATTCAATCCGATATATCTAGCTCTAGCAGCATGGGAAAGCCCTGACCCCTCCCATATACTTCGTTGTCTACTCGAAAAAGTCAAACAACTTCACGGTGCAAGGTACGGAAGCTTCCTCGCCCAACCCGGGTCTGCAAACCTCGAGAAACAATTACTGGATAGCCTCAGACGAGAAGTCAAGGATGTTTGTCGGCAGCGAATCTTGGGCCAGGATACGTATGTGTCGCCTATCTATTATGTGCAGTAAACTTTATTTAATAAACAATACTCTCAATCAATGGTAATGCTAGGGCTATCTCACTCCAGACTTTTATACCTTTCTAAGTACAACATGGAATTTGTGAAATAGTTGCGGTAAGACAAAAGTCATCATGGTAGCTGTGCTCTGAAGCCATGTACGTGCGTTCAACACCGGATTAATTCGTGCATCCGCTTGCTCTGCTGGAAAAATAAAACACGCAAAGTTCCGCCGCGCCCTACTCTTGAATCTCACCTCCCAATGGCGTCACTTGGCACAAGACAAACGAAACGTCACACAACCAAGATCCAATAACGACTGAACACCAAAGCCACCTCCAGAGCATGCGCACACAGCCCTCCTGAAAATGCCCTTAATCTCTCATCCCCAACCCTTCCGCCTCACCCAACTCACATTCTCCATCTCCTTCCTCGTCCTCCTCGTCTACGCCGCCGCCAACCACGGTTACTGGACCAACATCACCGCCGCCATCTTTCTCGGCGGTACTCATTACCTCCCTTCGCTTTGCCCCCCGCCCCCGCACTCCTCTCCCCCAACCCCCAGCTCCAGCTCCAGCTCCAACTCAAGCTAACCTCCCCCTCTCCTCTCCAAATTCTAGTCACGACCTCTGTCATCACCCAGATCCTGACAGGCTACCACTTCTTCACCCTCCACCGCACCAACACAACCGCGAGAATGACCGCCCCATCCGCATCCAGACTCGCCTCCGTCGGCAAACTCGCCGTGGAGACTTTGGCGCTGCTGTCGTGGGCCGGCACGGCGGCGTCGATGCTCAGACCCAAGGGCAAGGATTTCAAGCTGCTGTTCGATGACCCGCCGTATGTGACGTGGACGTTGGGGGTCGTGTTGGCGATGATGGAGCTGTGAGTGTCTCGTTCCCGCGCTTGTTCGGACGGAAGAGGGACTTGTTGGGAGGAAGGGACGTTGCTGACGGTGCGATTTGGAGATAGGGTTGGGTTCGTTTTGTCGACTGTTTCCGTGTTTGGAGAAAGATAGAGAAGGGTGTGGACTATGTGGAGGTGCACGATCGGATCGGGATGGTTAAGTGGCAAAGGATGTGGATACGATGGACGCGAAGGAAACAGCGTGCTATGGGTAGTCTCCAAAGGACAATCCCCACCAATTGTAAACGTTGTTCTAGCCTCATTCAGTACGCTTCTGGTGGTTACCTGCACACAACGAGGTCTAATGCGCTGAGGATCTCGACCCAGGCTCAAGTATGATGGGTAAGATTGCTTTTGTTCAGGTATAAGCAGATAGAGCACGTACGGCATACGTCACGATTAATGAATCCCACCTGAGATGGCGAGCCATCCTACAGCCCTTCCGATCTTGGCTAAGCCCACATGTCCAGCAGCAACTCCCGTGGCCGCACGTGATTTGATTTCCAATGCTGCAACTGCTGGATGAGCTTGGAACGCGATTCTTCCGCCTTGTCCCCCTCCTGCGACACGCGCGTGCTCCACAAGTCCCCAATAAGAGAAGATTTCTGGAGTTGTAGGTACCTTCCCGTATACTGCTTGCTATTGGTATTCCCATCGTCATAATTCTATAACATATGCAACAGCTTTTTCCATTGTACCGCGACGACCTGGATAATTTCCAATCCCATCATCTCTTTTCATCTTGTCCATTCATATCCACATCACCCTCCTGCCCGTTGTGTGGATCTTTATTGTCATTTTGAGCTTCCGTTGCAGGGTCTGGCCGTCTCCGTCCAAGCCTATCGCACCAGTCTTCTGCACTGACAATTGTCCCGTCAAGAACTGCACTGATCTGAGACATCATGTCCAACCCTTCTCTAGCAAGCACCATTACTCGATGCGCGCTCGTCACAGTCTCTGACGCTGGTTGAGAAGACTCGGTTGGCGCAGTTGACGTTGAGGCAACGCGGAAGCGTTGGGGAAGGGAAGTTAGATGGCGCCTGACCAAGACCCGGGCGTTCTCGGGCAGAGCGCCACCAGCATACTTCGAGACGATGTCAATTACTTTTTTGAGTGTCTGCAGAACCTCTCCTTTCAAGCCTTCGATGCGCTGGGAGACGGCAGCTTGATCTGGTGCAAACTTGGGCTCTGCTTGACCCGATGAATGCTGGTGTTCGGCGCCTATGTTCGCTTCGGCGGACGGTTGTGACGACTGACTTCGTGATCGCTCCCATTGCTCCAGCACATCTCTCAAGGAGATCAGGACTTTGCTCAAGTGACCATTGGCCCAGCGCAGCCAAGTCAAGCAATACTTAAGACTGCCCAGCGATTCTTCACTCATGGCGACACCTAACCCGGACGTAGACATCATCAATCGTGTCTGCCAATTCGAGTTTGATGCTGTTTCGCCGTTATGTGGTGATTGGACTGCCTGAACTACTGTTCCACGCTCTTCGTAACTCGGTGATCGGTGATTATCGTATGCTGGTAAAGACTCTGCGAACGACATATCTGACGTAGGCCGCTGTGCGTAGCTTGGGGGTGCCGCACCCTGGAGGCCCTTCTCCACATCGACAGTCATTGAATTGCTATCGCCGACCTTTCTCCTCTTATTCGCGTTGCCAGCGTCCGCGTCGGTCGAATCGCTCCTTTGCAGCCACCATCGAACTCCGGTCTCGACTCCACTTATTCTTCCGGCTGTCTCTACGGTGCTTGCAACGGGTGTACCGATATGTCGCTCGACGAACTCTGCGCCGTACTTGAAACGCGGAGAGTATGATTTGGACGAGGAGTACGCGGACAGAGAGCCAGTGATCGCGGTTGAAAGTAAGGGATGTGTCGAGGTAAGGAGAGACAACAGGGGTTCAGGCTGCCGTGACGATGATGCTGGATCTGGCCCAAATCCGGAACCGATTTTGATAGGAAGCGAGGATTGTTGCCTAATTGGAGATTGACCGAAGTCTACGATGTACGGTTGATTAGCTACCACACTTCGACATCTCGACTGCGAATCTCACCGGCACGAAGACCTTCGAGAGCTTGGGCAGCCTCGATGTCGTCCATTGATAATACACTGGTGGCTCTCCGAGTTCTGTCTTCCGTATTCGGCGTACTATCCACATCCATTGGGGTTGCGAGATCAGGATCGATGTTATTGGCGAAAGGAGTAGATGGTACCGCAGGCCAATCATGGTACTTTGGAGCCGTTACGCCTCGGAGTCGGAGAGGCCATTCCTGTTGTGCTTCCATTACTGAATGGAACGCCTCCACCAGAATATGGCAGATGCTCGGCGAGGCGCGAAATGTGAAATGGCTGATGATGCAATGCGCTGGCGCCGCAGAAGCACGAGCATGAGCATGTGCCAATGTAGCGACCACGACGTTTAGCTTGGCATGTGACAGTGCCGGTCTCAGCAATGTCAAGGCGCAAAGTCACAACTTAGCAGTCTAGGGCCTAAACGTCAAGAGATAAGCATAAGCGCTGTGTTGGCATAGCCACGATCAAGATTTGCCCATGCTCTGAATAATCAATGCAAGTCAGAAGATGAGGTAAGGTAATCCGGTCCGTAATCATTGAAGCTGGGTAGTAAACGGGTATTGTAAACGAAACGTTATGTTTTAAATGAACACTGCTTTTAACGGTTATTAAATCGTTCATTATATTTCTGACAAACATGATTAGTAACAATACCATCTTAGATGTGCACATGTAATTGGTCCGGCAACCTCAGTAACTGTGTTACTAAGCAGACTGACTAAGGTACTATTACTGGAAGTACTACCTTATCAGGTAGTGTTGAGCCTCATATGCTATACACATAGACCGTTTTGAAACATCGAAACCGTTCATTATGTTTAAACAGTTTTTTACACATCCCTAAATTGTCGGCTTCCTCGCATCGCGGCACCGTAAAAGCTTGTATTTGACGCTCTTCCTAAGTGCTCGCCAGAAGATGCATCTTGAACCGTTTATACTGTTCCTGGACTTTGCGCTCACCAATTAGCACATTCGAGGGAGTGGGGTCTCAACGAAATGGCAAAACGTCATCGTGACACAATACCTCGAGGGATCCACGATGTGCTTCGGAGCTTTTAAATAGCGTGTACGCAGTCAAGACTGTTCTCTTTGTGGCTATTTCATTTAATCGCTTACAATGGGGCTCCTCGGTTTTCTTCATCAAATAGTCGACCGATGTCTGGCTTTCGTCAAGATCGTAAGGCCCCCTACACAGTCCTCGTTGTCTACAGCTGGTACTAAGATCCGATCTCATGCCAGGTCCAGAACCGGAAGGTTGGATGGATGACCGTCAATCGAAAGGTAATGGCTTGACTCTCCAGCTCTACGCAGTCCCCAATTGACGGAGGAGCATCGGTAGACTGGTCAATACACACGCGAGCAACAGCCTCTATTCAAGAAACTTAAGCTTCTTGTTCTTTTCAACCCAGTAATTGAATGGCGTGAGTAGCAGCTCCCATGGGAAGACACCGCTCCTCACATATTGACAATTGCACCCTATTGTAGTGGACACCACTTCCGTAATTCGATTATGGCTCCACGACCAAACTCTCGAGTCTCGTAAGACATAGCAGCGAAATACCGTATGCTTCAATCAACAGGAACTGAACCCGGAGACAGGTGAAAAGGTCGCCAACTCGAGTTCTCGCAAGCAGATCAAGCCTTTCGTCGACTTCTATGGAATCAACATGAACGACTTCACCCCTTCGAACATCAACGACTATAATGTACGTACCAGCCGGACTCCACCATAGACAACTCACTCAACATCAGCCAGAACTTCCAAGAATTCTTCGTTCGCAAACACAAGCCCGGCTCTCGACCCATCTACCAACAAGACGACCCAGTACGTCCCCCCTCCAACCCCACATCGCAAGCGCTAACGCAAAAACCCAGACCAAAGCAGTCATAGCCGCCGACTCCCGCGTCGTCGTCTACGACAACCTCTCCCAGACTCGCGCCATATGGATCAAAGGCGGGCACTTCACGATCACCGACCTGGTGCAAGACCGCACCGTCGGCGAGCGCTGGGCCGACGGCGCCGTGGCCAGTTACCGTCTCTCGCCGCAGGACTATCACCGCTACCACTCGCCCGTCGAGGGCACCGTCAAGTGGTGGAAACAGATTGACGGGAATTACTACCAGGTCGATCCGCTATGCTTGCAGTCGACGGTCGGTGTTCTGACTAAAAACGCGAGATGTGTGGTTTGCATTTCGACGAGGGAATTTGGTGATGTGTTGTTTGTGGCTATTGGGGCTGTTGATGTCGGGACTGTCAAGTAAGCCCGCGTCCTTCCTTGCACGATACTAACTCAAAACACCGGCTTCGAGCAAAACGAGATGGATGATACTGACTCGCCCCAGAATCCACGAAGAGTGCAGAACCGCCGGCACGCACATCAAAAAGGGCCAAGAAATTGGCATCTTCGAATTCGGCGGCTCCAGCATCGTGGTGGTCTTTGAAAAGGGCCGGATCGAATTCGACGAGGATTTGAGGAGTGTGAGCAGGCGTGCCGTTCAGATGGATGTCGAAGTCGGCATGAGTATGGGGACTGCGACTCAGCCGGGTTCCGCTGGCTGATATGCCGTGGGGAGTATACACATGGGGAGGTGCTGTCATCTTCGAGTGTGGAAGTGAGCACGGGATGGTGAGAGTTGCGGGGTAATTAGAGAGGTAGTTTCGTATATCGAAGCCAACGTCAAGTCTAAAAGTCTGTATAGCACATTGCGTAAACCTCAAAGGTTGGAAACTTGGAGCAATTGGTTTATCTTGACAGCTTTTAGCCTTCCCCAAGGCACATAGAGACGAAACTCGCTGAGATGTACGAGATTTTTGAAGACAGAAATTAACCAAAACAGAAATCGTAGCCAGACAACCTTCATGCCCATATTTTCCAAGCATTACCCTTTGATCAAAAATCTCCAACCGCTGAAACCCCCCTGGAAGATGTCATACTTTCCAAACAGAAACCTAGGCCCGAAATCCCCAAATCATCCTACCGACGCCCTCTCTCCTCATTCATCACCCCTCAATTCCTCCTCCTCCACCCTCCCAAACACCTCATCAAACAACCTCTTACTCCCAACCTTCTTGATATACCCCGCATCCGGCTTCAAAGCCGCATAGACCGGCTCCACAACAGCATGCCACCTCCCCGTCTTCCCCGCCTTCATCAGCCCCAATTCTCTGCCCGCAACATACCAGAGAAACTTCCCCGTGCCTCTATGATAGCGTATAAACGCCGCCGAAGCCCTGAGCAAGCTCCAGTGCGAGACGTCACTGCGTTCGGCATCGCGCCGCCAGCGACACACCAGCGGATGCGTGCTTTCCGCAGGCAGGATCTTCGAAAAGCGGGAGTGGGTTTCTTCGACGCAGGCGGCGAAGCGACCTTCTCTCGCGCGTTCTTCTTCCGACGCGCTGGAGTTTTCGAGCCAGTGTTTGTTAATCACGGCGATGTCGGTGTTGAGTTGTTGCAGGACGCGTCGGAGCTCTGGGTCGTTGGCGGAGTCGTCATATTCGGACTTGTAAAGGGAGGCGAGGTCAGGGTCGTAGGATGGGACGTCTTTGAATTCTTCGGCGAAGTCTGCGAGGGTTTCTTGACGGATGCCTTTGGCGACTTCAAAGACGAGATAGTCGATAATGTGATGCGTGGGGAGGGTGGTGCTGCCCTCTTTGTACGCTGGCGGAGGAGGGAATTTGGGGTATATCTCATTGTGAGTCCGGCGTAATCTCTGCCAGTCCTCCTCGGTGAATCGGAAGCCTTTTTTTCCCCTGTCTACTAAGTGGCCGAGTAATGTTGCCACAATGACAGCACCCCTCGTGTCGATGGATTTTCTGGCGTAGCACATCCGCTCGTGAAAAGAAGTACATATTCCGAGAAGGTTGGGTTCTAGATAAAATCTGAAACTTCTCTGAAGAAAGGCCTTCATGGGGCTGCGGTTGAATATAAGGTTGGCGACTGTTGTAGTATCTTGAGTGATGCCGAGTGCGGTTAGGTCAGGTGGATTTGAGGGAGCGCTATCATTCTTGAAAGGATCAACGATGCATGGATCCCAGCAAATCCAGACACGGTCTCCATCATAATCCCCTGACTCAAGCTTGTTAGAAGATCTTCTGATAACCTATGTTTCCAATCAGAGAGATGGCTCACCTCCTGAAAGTAGCCCTGCCAATGGCGAAACGCCTTTCGCAGAGAAGACCGCGATATCTTTCAGTCCCCGAAGTTCCGGCTTGAAAATGGCCTTTACCTGAACTTCGGTGAGCTGGAACTTGAGGATCTTTGTGTGAAGAGTATGCATACTTTTTGTATGTCACACGGCAGCAGTGCGGGCAGACGCGCAACCAAAACATCTATTCCATGGAGCATAGTATCCTGAAACCTTGACCGCGGGTCGGAGAAGGTCTTGGAGAAGCCCAAATGGATTTCCCCCTCGTCAAGTACTTTCAAGGGATCACAGGTAATGTAGGCATACGCTGATTGCCCTACACCAATACTTAACTTCTTCTCCAAACGCTCACAATTTCTAAGAGTCGCATCCCAGGCGAGCTCCTTTAGAAAGGAGCACATCTTAGGAAGAAAGCCGCTCTGAAGAGATGTCAGCTAGTCTCAGTGATTTGCTCAATGAGGTGTACTAACATCCAAAAACCAGTTGATTTGCTCACTTAATGACTCCGGTAAGCTTCCTAGAGACTTCACACCTTCATTCTTCACTCGCTCATCTCTTGTTGTGTTTGTGTCGTGATTCCATTTGCGAAATGTCATAGGCTCATTCATGGATGCCTTTTGCTGTGCGATCTGAAAAGTTAAGTCTTCTCGTAACAGTTTTGCCAGAACATCTCTTGGCACCCCTCGGTCTTCAAGGATAGGTAGAAGCTGGAAGTTTAGTGACGCTGGTGCAAGAGGCTTCGACCAAGAGTGCACCTCGAATGTCACCCGATCAGGATCAGGGAACGTGAGATCAATGGGATGTGCCTCGAACTTCAATTGAGAGTCGGTTATCTCGATCCAAAAGTCCCGATCGCCGGGCCCCTTTGGATGAAGAGGCTCTTCCGCAATATCAATCATCCACAGGCCCTTGGCACCTCCTATGCGTCCTTGAAATGCGCTCGGGACGTGAGCCTCGATACCAAGCATTTCCGCAACAGCCCAAGCTGCGGCTCGAGAGATTCTAGCGCATCCCTAGAGACGATTCAATCAGTGTTGATCAGACGTAGAGTGATTGCTATGACTTACATCATTCATCACATTTGGGTCCTGCTTTCGACCTCCTCGTCCAGTAGTGGTTAGCTCAGCTAAAGTGTCAGGTATGCGCCGAATTTCACTCGGACGAAAGATTACTGTTGGATGAGTCTTTGATAGACCTATGTTATATTCATCAGCCAACGCTTTTCTCGTGTGCAAGGAGTGTCCCACCAAGGGCCATGCGTGAAAACATCTTGCAGTATGTCTGTTCCTTATTCTGTTCTCTAGGGCAGAACCACTCCCACAGTTCAGAAATCTCCATTGGAGTGTGTGCGTTAACTGCTTCACCTTTACGCGGAGGCTTCTGACCCGGTGACTGAAAGTCACATCCGTCTGTGGCAAAGAAGTAGATTAAATGTCTGATTTCGCCATACTGGCTGCTGTCAACCGCCTTCCTTTTTCTGTCTGGCTTGGCCTTCACATAGAAAGCTTTCCATATGCGTCCAAAATACAAGTGTTCCTCATGGGCTAACCACGCAATGACTTTTTCCCGTACTGCTTCCCAATCCTTGTGAAGGTGTTTCGGAAGATACTTTTCATCCAAAGCAGGCACTCCGATGACTAGAAATCGATCGTTTCCAAATCTCCGGAACAAACGACATGACATTTCCATCTTCATTGGTTTGTGCTGAAGTTGGAAGACCGGACCTTCTCTACAAAACTGTAGGTCCCCTGTGAGCGTTACGTTTTCAAACTTCCGGCCAGCCTGGACCCATGCTTCCGGATCACTTCTTTCAAGTGGTGTCTTCTCCCTGGTTCGCGCAAGCTGTACGAGGCAACGCCACAGCTCATCATAGTCATCAAGTTCGGGTGGTAATTTGATGTCTTCAACAGGGAGATCACACCTAGTGGCAAAGCGTGAGATCTCGTATCTGACTCTAAAAGAAGAGGTCAGGAGGTGTGCAGGGAGTCCACCTGTGCAGAGTCAGTATATAGCGGAGTGCAGCGTAGCAGATGCTCACCAAAGCCTGTTTCGTTGATCAGATTGATCGCGACTGTGTTTGTATGGTCAATCCCACTCTGAAGTCTCTTTCTGTCAGTATCTTCCTTCCATAGTTTGTTAAAATCTCGAAGATTTCTGTCAGGGACAGGCGCAGCGTCACTAGCGGTCGTCAAAGTTGGATCTGGTACTTTGAGACCAATGAGCTGGGGCACATCGTCTGGTTCAGTCAACTGGGTTAGCTGGGACCCAACTGAGAATTGGCTCGCATTGAATTCCACGAAAGATATTTCGGAGTCAAAGCTCTCCTTAGAAGTCGTGGTTACTGACAGAGCGTCCTTAAAGGCACGCTGAAGAGCGTGAGATGCCGGGACATAAGTACTCACTTGGAGTGCTTGGAGTGGTGGGTGTGGATCGGCATTGCAAGGGACTTTCCGGGGGGAGAAATCCTCTGTGGTGTCTGATGAGCGTTTTTTTGAAGGAGTAGGATGAGTTATATGAACAGCATCAAACATCTTGATGAAATAACTGTTAGTCGCTTCGTCGTTGTTGTCGGAGGTAGATGAGGAGGCACAGTCATGTCTGACGACAGGAGATGATGCACTTGAAGGAGTTGGTAGAGCAGTAAATACCTCTACGTCATCCTCGGGGTTGTTCACACCTGCCTTTGGATCCACATCTGTTGTAGCATTGGTCCTGTTCACCGCATGAAATGATCGCCCAAGCCAGCCTCGGGACGGCAAAAATTCGTCTGACGACGGGTGTTCACCAGCGGCGCTAGCCCTGTGATATTGAGGAGCTCTTTGCGCAGCACTCCCTGGTTTGTGTGACTTTAGAGAACCGACACGATTCAGCGCCGAATCTAGTCGACATTAGCTTTGCTAAAGCACCTTACAACTTAAGAAGATGGAGCTACCTGACTGCTCTTGCGGCACAGCTTTTCCAAAGTCCAATGTGGTCTGTCGTTTGGGCTTCTCTGCCAGTATTCCTGTTTTATCTCGCGGCCTCAGTCTCTTCCTAGGTGAGACGGTTCTGTGATGATCCTCGCTGTGATCTAGTTTCTCCGAGATTGCGGGAGGGTTAGCCTCTATACGGGCTTTCACAAGGTAAATCTCATCGTCCAGAAGTCTCAAGAGATAGGTCAAAAGGTCATGAATGACCGACTGCGGAATATCTGCTGTCTTCAGAAAGGAGTTCCTAGGTAGAACATTCGCCCCAACGGCTGACGTAGGGATCGTTCCGCGATCCTGCAGTGGCTTCCATTTCCATTCCGAAATCGCAGACTGTGCCCATTCTTCGAAACCAGCGATAACCCCATTGAGCGCTTCCGGATTCTTGAAATATAGGAATCGAAGCCGTGTGAGAACCTTCTCTTCCGAATTATCTGGATTCTCTATCCGGGACGGACTCCAGGGTGTTTCGCGAATGGGTAATGGGAGGCTCCATTTGGCTGAGAGAGATCTTATAATACTATTGAGATGATCATGCGATTTTGTTGGCGTCTTCGGAGGATGCATCTGCTGACATGTACGGATACAGGCTTGGTCTAACGCAGCCGTTCATATAATTAAGCAGGTTACTATGACACGAAGTGTATCAGCAACGTATGCCACAGTTGTTGTGTGAGAACCGATGACCCACCGTTACACTTGAAGCCTTGTGAGCCTCAATTGATTCAGATACGCCTCCAACGCTTGCAGTACTGCCGCCAGCACTCAAAGAGCTCGGACTGAATTAGAGAATGCTAAAGGAAGCGCTGTGAATTGTGTATCATCCCACCAAGTGTGCGTCATAACGAGAGCGCAATTGGGATGGTGTTTCAATGCGAGAGCGGTACAATTGCTATCTACACGCATAGCAACGAACGCGCCCAATGAAGTAGACCCGGCTGCAGATAAATAACAATGGTAAGCGTAAGCTGCCAGTAGCAAACATGAGAGTGCGATCTTCTGCATCGTTAGTAGCTCCATGCGGTCGTGGACTCGCGGGCTTGCAAGGAGGAAACGGCCCGCCCGGCCCCTTAATTGGGGGTTGGAAGCGAGGATGCCTTATCACTCGGGCGGCCAATAATGTCCTAAGTCATCTCCATCTTTGCCAAGCATGATCGGAGCAAGAAGTGCTCAGTACATGTAGCTGGCTTGCTGCCACAGACGATGGTTCATCGAGATATCTCGATAATGGATGCTTCTATGATGAACATAAGCTAGGTGTCAGTCCAGAGAACGAATCAAGAACTCACGACTACGAGAGCGTCTGAACGTCTTGTTCGCATCAGCCCGAGTCTATCATGACAGGCTCCAGATGGAGCGTCAAAGCACTGCCGACGGAGAGGTCTCTGGTACATGATACTCTAGTTTGTACTTCGCATTGCATGAGTACAGACAAGACTTGGATTTCGGCAGCTTCCGAGGCGTTGTGTCAAATTAATCGTTCCTGCCTTTGTCGAAGCGAAATTCCAGCACGAAGAATTCCTACCATTGTCCACCAGTGGTATCTTCGAACAGCAGCATGCGATGAGGGGTTGCACTCCAAGATCGGAGTTCTGTTCAGGAACCAAGAAGCTTAGATTCCACGTGCAGCGGGTGATTGGTTCTTTGGCGACCCTTTTCTTCGAGCCGTCCTCCTCCGATAGAGCTTGACCGAGTCTAGCAACATTGGCAAGAATGACGAAGGACGGTGACAGGTCTTTAAGAAGAGCCGGCTTCTCGCTGGGGATACGATGGATGTACGATTCTAAAATATCTACATCGGGCAGAACCAGACTGCAAAACATTCGCTGCTGCTAATCATGAAGCCCTTTACGGTTACCACAGTCCTTGCCTTGCTCCTGACAACAGTGTCCGCAACGGCGCCAGATCTATCCCCATCCCTCCAAAAGATCCTAGCAAACACCAGCGGCAGCAACCTCTACACCTACCCCACAGACCTGACGCGCGGCATAGTCCCCGTAAGTCCCCTACACTCCATCCCACACCCTACCCTACTAACACCCATCCTTTCCTCTTTCAGAAAGGCCTCCACTCCCACAACGACTACTGGCGCGACCTCCCCTTCTACACCGCCCTCTCCGCTGGCTGCGTCTCCATCGAAGCCGACGTCTGGCTCTACAACAGCACCCTGTACATCGGCCACGAGCCGTCCTCCCTAACCACCTCCCGCACCTTCGCCTCCCTCTACATCAACCCCATACTCGACGTCCTCCGCCGCGAAAACCCCGCAAGTCCATTCCTCACCAGCCCCACCAAAAACGGCGTCTTCGACGGCTACAGCTCCCAAACCCTCTACCTCTGGGTCGACGTCAAAACAAACGGCGCCACGACCTGGCCCGCCGTCGTCCGCGCCCTCAACCCCCTCCGCAAAGCAGGCTATCTCACCACCGTAAACAGCACGGCCATAACCTACGGCCCCGTCACCGTCATCGGCACGGGCAACACGCCCCTCGACCAAATCCAAAACGTCACGTCCGGCCGCGATTATTTCTACGACGCGCCGATCCCCATGCTCAACAGCTCGTTCAGCAATATCACGAGCCTGATCAGTCCGATCGCGAGCACGGATTTCGTGCCGCAGTTCGGCACGGTGAACGGGACGCAGTTTAACAGCACGCAGCTGGCGCTGCTGAGGGAGCAGGTGAAGGTTGCGCATGGGAAGGGGATCGGGGTGAGGTATTGGGATCTGCCGGCTTGGCCGATTAGTACGCGAAATGCGGTGTGGAGGACGTTGACGAATGAGGGGGTGGATTTGATCAATGTGGATGATGTGTTTGCTGCGGCGGGGTTTAGTGATGAGTCGAATTATTGGTGATTGGACCGCGGACACTGATGGACCTACCGTGATATAGAATATATGTTCATAGATGTAGATAATAATGTATGTAAACCAGTATGATGCCACCACCATCTTTTGATAGCAAACTTGAATCGCGACCCTGTAGATGCAACCTCTACCATATCTGTATCGTCCATCAACCGTCCGTCGCACTCCTATGCCTCTCCAGCAACCCCTGCGCATCCAAAACATCCTGCTCAGTCTCACGATCCTCCTCATCCTCCTCCTCATCACTACTCGCCACCCCATCACCATCACCATCACCATCCTTCCCAACAATCCCATCCCGCACACCATCAGGCCTCCTCTTCCTCTCAAAGTCCTGCGCATGTGCTTGTGCCATGATGGTTCCCATCCTCGCGATACCGCGCGGCACGGGCGTGGTCTCTTGCGGAGTTCTGCGCTGGCGCAGGGTGCTGGACGCGGTGTTGCTTATTGCTGCACGCTCGAGGTCGGCGCCGGAAGAGGCGTGGGAGCGAGATGCATGCTCGGAGGGTCGACCTTGGCCAGCAGGCGTCTGTTGTTGTCTGTAGTTGTCTGGAGGTTGGTGGGTGGTGGTGGTGATGGTGGGTGCATCAAGTGTAGAGGTTGAAGCGGACGGGACCTCGTAAGGTAGCGGCACATCTCTTGAAGCGCGGAAACGACCGACGTTGGTGCAATGTTCGTTTTCGACGCGGAAGAGGGTCCACATGCCTCTGCGGGAAATTTCCGAGAAGCCGACGAGGAAGCTAAGGATTGCGGAGTGCTGCAATTCTTCAGTGTAGATCATGTAGAAGATCCAGTTGAATCGGAGGATGGGATCTAGGAACATGGCGAGGTAGTAGACCCAGGGTCGCTTGTATCCGAGAACGTCCCGAAGGAAGGGGTTTTCGGCGTACGGATTGCACAAGCCTGGGGTTGTTAGCTTAGTACTTGGAAAGATGTGGCACAAAGGATTCTTACTCCAGTCCATGGCGAGATCCCATATGGCTAAAGTTCATCAGCTTTGCGTGGCGAACAGTAGAATCGGTTATATGACCTACAGCAATAAATAGAGTTTATAATAGCACAAGCGATGAACAAAGCCCTTAGGTAGATAACTTCGTCTATTCGATAGAGACTCAAAGTCATGGAGTACGAAATGGTAAACATATATTTGCCGCAGTTGACTAAATGTGGAAAAGCGTTGCGAGTGTCGTAGTATCGCCGTAAGCATTGCAGAGCCCGCCAGATACCAGGGAGAGTTGACAGGAAACCAAGAAGTCGAGAGTGAGAGGAGTTACATTGACTAGTATCGTTCCATCCTCGAGCGTACAGACAGAAGAAGAGTTCGAGATTCTAGACTGCCATCAGTAACTTCAAAGTCGATAGGAGGGAGAAAGAACCTGTACCCCCATGTTGTATGTTTCAGAACAGTACATGTCTCCTAGGAAGAAATCTCGAAACTCGACTGGATATAAACCAGCCAACAGCAACCGCCACTAGCCATGATATTAGCTTCGTGAGTCGACTGGGCCGAGATGAGACTTACATTAGAATATGCCCACCACCTTCGGCTTCGATGGTAGAGAATAGGAGCAGGGAAAAACAAGATTAGAACTGTCAGGCCGATCAGTATGACAGGCCAGTAGAGAAACATCGTATCAGATCCAGATTGTCGAAAATTCAGCCAGAGGCAAACGCCCTCGAGGAAGAGGAAAAAGCATGGCAGCTAGCATTACTCGTCAGCATCAATCGTGAAGGTGTTGCTCAACGAGATTACCTCTGAAAGTTGTCGCCAGTCCAGAACATGCCGGGTATCAAATTCAAATATGAACGTATAATTGATCTTGGCGTGCGTCCAGATCCTACAGTCGACGCAAAATAGAAGGAACAAGTACAACCCTAGGAAATAGCCAGCGTAGATCTACGACGATGTTTAGCGATCTAAGTGTACCAGGATGGGCATTGACATACCTGAAGTAGATATGTCGTCTCATCCCGTACCGTTGCATCTGGACTTGATAAATGCTCCGCACCATACAAGACACCTTGTACCCCAAACACCGCGCCAGCGGCCAGCAACAGCCCGTTACGGAACACGCTGCCACTGTAGTCACCACCCCTTGTGGGTTTGCTCCGAAGCTTACCTACAGCTAACTTATGGTTACCACGTTCGAAGTACCTTGCGTACAGGTCTTCCACTGCAACTATATGACCGTCAAGCACCTCGCTCTGCACGAACCAAGCTTTGTTGACTCTCTCGGACATGTATCGTCCAGTGGGTCGAGCATTGACAGCTTTATCGTATTTCTTGTTGATTTTACGAAATGCCGTTCGATTGAGTAAGGCATATGACTTGAGCAGCTCTAAACCTCTGTAGAATTCCTGTAAAGCGAGTTTCAACTTCCGCTTCGCTGTTCGATAAGGAACGGCATCCTGCGGATTATGGCGTCGAATGAAGTCTAACCGAGAGTCGGCACGAGGATGCTGGGCAAGTTGCTCAGGCTGGGGCCCTGGCGGCGATCCGAGTCGTCCAAGCGCTTTAGTATTCTTGCCAAAATGATGCGCCTTAGCCCCAATCGCGCTTTCGATAGGTTTCAGCCACTTCATAACAGGTACTTCCGATCTCTCCCAGGCATTGCTGGATCCATTAGCAGCATGTCCATCACCATTAGCGAACAAGCCTGCTGCTTCCCCTTCGTGCTTGGCTCGTTCTTCTGATTTTTGGGCAGCAGTAACTTCCTCTAGTCTTCGATCTCGCATCTCATGAAGCTGCTCTCGTAGTATACGCATGCGTTCGTGGGCTTCGTTTTCCTTCATCTTGTAGAAGGACTCAATCTTGTTCAGCTCTTTATCTAAGAACGTGAAGAACTCTGCCTGACGACGGTCAAACTCTTTATATGCTTCAAGAGGTACATCATGGATTCCTGGAGACCGATGGTCAGCACTCGTGAACATGCGCTTGATGAACGGGCGTCGATTGGCAGATGGCGCAACCCCAGGAGTAGATACGGTTCTCCTGGGGCTGAATATATTCCTGTGCTTAGGCAGCAGAGTCGCACTAAGTTTCGACGGAGTGTGCGTTCTTCCAACCTCGTAGGCATCTCCTGCCGTACTGACTGTCCGTCGTATCGGGACAGTTCGCGGCAAAGTGTGATGTCCATGCCTCCAGAACGTATGGTTGCGTGCAAAAGGGTCATCAGTTAGTTCTAAAGCCGGATCAGGCAGCTCCAGCGACGGCGGCCCTACTGGAGCAGACTTTGCTGGTGGTGTAGGTATAATGCTGCCATAGCTCGTGACTACCCCAGTATCACCTGGAGTTCTCGACTCGTTGTTGGGCCCACGTAAGGGACGTCGCTCGGGTGTAGTGATAGGTGGCGTCCTTGTGAACGCTGTTTGACTATTGGTTTCTTCTGAACTCGTATCCGGTCGAGAATCCTTTCCTGTTGGGGCAGCATTGCGTAAGGATTCCGAGGCAGGGTCAAGGGATTTTCGTCCAGCACCGTGACGATTGACGAATGAATGATCAGAAGCTCTAGCAAAAGGCGAATGGCTGACTACCGGGACCTCGACGGAGTTTCTGGAGAAGAGATTCGATGGCGGTCGACGGCCAGGAGTTTTAGGGGTCTGGTTGACAATCCGTAGTGCCCGCTCAACGGCTTTGACCTTCTTTTTCCCGGTCTACCACAGTAAATGGTCATCCCGGCTATGACGATGCCCCAAAAGATCGTACCTTGTAGTCTAAGTACTTTGCTCTCCATTCAGGCACCAGGTCCTGCTCCAGCTCCCTTCATTCTCATTCAGTCGAGTTCCAAATACTTGTTCAGAGCTTGGTGCACTCACTTGGCGAATTTCATGCCTCAGGTAAGTATCAATGACGACCTCTTGAACATTCTAACATTGGCAAAGTTCGCGACGGCCTTCGTAGAAAATCCCACGACGGTTGCATCTCGGAGAAATAAGGTGCGCCAGATACCAAGCTTCGCGGTGGTATGACATGCACCGCACGGACCATCCACGTGGAAAGTGTTACAGTGGATTTCGAAAATGTATGCCAGAATCGTAGCGAGCACACACCCCACCAAAAAATATAGGGGTGCCATAAAAAATCAGATAGACGTACCTACCACCCATTATCCACAATGCCTAGTAAGCCTGATAAGGACGTGAGGCAATTACTAGTGACTGCCTTTCTGAATGGCCCTGTCAGTAATGAGGCCCTGGCCACAAGGACCCACCTTTCTGAACGTACTATACGTCCATATCGACTGAACTTCAAACGATATGGAACCCTATACCCCTCAAGGAAAAAATGAGGTTGTTGTTCAAAGGTGACACCTGATATGAAGCAGGTAGGTTAGATCTGAAGATAGATCATCTATTACTAACAAATCTATTAAAAACTGCTTATATATCTCAATGAGAAACCTACAGTGAATCAATGAGATATGCAGTACTTTCTGTTTAACAAATTTGAGGTGAAGATCAGTCAGCCTGATATATGTCAACTATTAAAACAACTTCATTGATCAAGAAAGAAGATAGGGCTATTTCTATATAGAGTATTCATGTGGCTAATCAGGTAGCAATTCTATAGGTTCAAAGATGTGCTTTAAAATGTAATCAATTTCTTTAAGATCATTGAATAACTCAATTGAGTCAATGAACTGCTGATCAACTAGTCTTTCTTGACAAGAGTGTCACAAACAAATGTACAAAAGATAGAAAATATGAGTGAGCATCTGTTAGTGTTAAGGCAACTCTCTTCACCTTACATAAAAGGTTAAAATTCTGAAGTATACTGTCTGCATATGCAGTGAAGAACTATATAGCATGATGAGTTATTCAGAGCTTCTTTACATCAGCTTTATTTAATGCATTTGTGAAGAAGAAGGTTCTACTTCTATGCACTTCATTTTCTGATTCTTGATCTGTTTTAGTACTTGATAATGCATCAATTCATCACAGTCAGATATGTTTTTCTATACTAATTGATGTCTTTATACTAACATATGTACAGAAGTTGATCAACATGTGTCAAAATGCAAGGGTTCATATCAAATACCTACTCTTTTATTCATCAGATCTCAACTCTATAGAACAGTTCTTTGTTTAGTTAAAGGCATGAATGAGAAAGCATTCTGCTATGACAGCATGCTATGATGACTTTTCAAAGTTTATAGAACTAGCAGTTGAGAATTTATCAATATATGACAATTCTGAGGCTCATTTCCACAG
>JAABUP010002101.1_pt1 | contig 40019 bp, 41 predicted proteins | sample 5559201 | NCBI WGS metagenome assembly JAABUP01 (sample SAMN10711887, study PRJNA513373) | rock metagenome | isolation source: Antarctica rocks | place: Antarctica | reverse complement strand
GACAGCATCACTTGCAAGCTGCAACATGCCTTAGCAGGTTCACAGTAGCTTCTTGCATGCAATAGCCAGCTCCTGGTAGCTTGAGCACACAGAACTGCTCATCTTAAGCTGATCAGTTGGCCAGTTTTGTCCTGCCTACCCAATCAGAAGTTGTGACAAATCAACAAAGCTTGCTCACTCATGAACAAGAGGCCTACTGCCTCAGTGCCAATGGCTATGTTGTGCCCTAGTGACCCTGATGTCATGCTCAAAGGCACCATGCCAGCATCAAGGTCTCACATGTAGGCTGCATGCCAAGGTGAATTTAAGCGGTGCTTCCTAAACCCTAAACTCTATATAACCATAAACCCTATAATTGCAGTGGACCACCGGACTTGCATGCTTTGACTGCTGGTCTTCGACAAGGCCAGCCCTCTCGTGAAGTCCAACGAGAAGGCATCTGCGTACTTTGCCGCCTTCGAAGAAAAAGTGCTGAAGCGTGTGGGTCGGTGCAGTCGCACTGCAACTGCTGATCACTAACGGGATGGTAAGAACGTTGTTGCACGCGAGAGTGCAGTTCTTTACATGAGAAAGCAGACGATGCGCACGAAGCATGATGCTCCAGTGAAGCTTAGCAATGCAAGTCAATCCTGCAAAATGATAAAGCATCTAGTTGATCTTTGCAAGCAAGAAAGCATCACAAGCCCGTTGAATGGAAGCATTATCTCACTCTGTCCAGGTCAGCAGCCACATACACACATAAATGTATATGGGCGATACAAAGGAATGCCTGGCCTTGTGTCAACCTTGGTGCCCTTGCAATAGGGAAGGCAAACCCCCAAAAAACCCCTTTTGCTATTTGTTGCAAATGCTGACGCATGCCTTCAATAGCTGTATGCATTCAGCAACTGGTGACCACAATGCCAGCCATGGACACATTCTGCCTGTCATGCAGTTCAACTAGATGAGCCATGGATGTGGCGCTTTGCCCAAGTCTCAGGTAGGACCATTCACAAGTGTATGTTGATAGGAGTTGTACAAACAGTAACAACTTCTGTGCAAAGGGCTAGCTACTGTGTGTGCTGCTGCTCCTTGCTGTTGCAATGTCACACAGAATGCAATGCTACACCCGTGAAGCTTGCTTGAGCTGAATGTTGAGTAGTAAGGTATGCTAAAACCTGCCAGCCGGACGTTAAATGGCTTAGTGGTTAGAGCATCCGCCTGTCAGGCGGAAGTCGTGGGTTCAAACCCACAGACCTTGCAGAGATTTGTTGGTCTGTGAACAAGCCGTTTTCGGCTTCCTCAGGCTCTGAGGCCCACGGATGATACACCTGCTTATGTCATCTAATCGAATGGGGTAACATACTTCCCGTCAAAAGGCGCGGTGCCTATAACAACCCGGGGATGGTCCCGTTATCACCGAACAAGACCCGGTGCCTATAGCAACCCGGGGATGGTCCTGTTAACACCGAACATACCCCGGTCGACCTAGCCGGCCTGTCAAGGAATATAGGTGCAGGTTCGTCCTTGAAGAAACATCATTACACGGGCTTAACGGCCTCGGGTTACGTTCAAGCCGCCGTGCGCGTTCCCGTTATCACGCCTAGCGGCGTAAGATTTTATTTCCTTTTCTTACTCATTTACCTTATTTACAACTACTTACGCACACATACGCTTTGTTACGGTGCAGTAACTCCATTGAGATTACCCACCCGCTACCAACGTCTTACCAAACACCTACCATGGTGCTTGCTTCACGACTTGTGTTACCATGGTGATGCCCTGGTAACGCAATTACTAGGGTAGGTAAACCCCCCCCCTTTATTCGTAGTGTTGATGTCCAAACTGGCACAACAGGATACATGACATCAATGTCTATAGGGAGAACATGCTAAGTGCATGCATGCACAGGCTCCCACGGCAAGGGGTACTACATGTCAAGATGAGTGCATGCAATTACACACAATGCCATGCAAGCATCATGAGGCTATATATTGCAAGTTGGGTGAGCAAGTACACCGGACTGCTCTGCAACATATGTGCTTGCTGAGAAGCGCTGCTCCCACCTGCCACAATGTCAGCATGCAAATACATGCACAATAGCAGATCTGTGTAACGCCCACACACACGCATCTGCTGCTGCAGCAGCAGCATTGGACCCGACAAATACGCTAGCGCGATCTGTGTGCACCAGCTCGGCGTCAAGTGAGGCACTCGATTCACTTGTGCCTTGATGTCTTGCCGTCTCACTAACCTGCAGGATCACTTCGGCGCTCTGCAGCTCGAAGATGCAAGATGCCGTCCAGTTAGGTCACGTGCATCTGGGCGGGCAGGCCCCGACTTTGCAGCCAAGGAGCAATCTCATGGATCGCGCTGGACTTGAGAGAGCCACTGAGTGGTGGCGTTGCATCAGGCAGCTGCGAATCCGTGGACAGGTACCATTTGCAGCAATCTGCAGAGTAGATCGAAACCTTGCACAGAAGTGACCTCGCGCCAGGAGAGCGTGATCTGCCCCTCAGACCTTGCACGTATAACACAGGAGCTGCAAAGGTGGCAAGCACGACGCCGCAGCGCGGCGTGGTCGGAGCCAAGGTGAAGATCTCTCCCAGGTGACAGTCCATTGGAGGCAATGGTGGTGAGCAGGCAGCAAGGGGGCTTGCCAGCCCAGACTCGGTTTTGGGCCATCAGGTGACCATTGCACACGATTCCACACACCCTCAAAGCCTGGCAGTCTGGCAAAAACCTCAAAAAGTGCCTTGTCAGATTTTCAGACCTACGCCGCTCCCATTGCATTTGGCAACAACACTTTCAAGCTACAGCATGCCTGCATATGCCTCAGCAGATCACCAGCAGTACAAAGCCCAGCTGCTGGCACCTGTAGCACCCAGATCTGCTCATGTCAAGCTGAGCATTTGGCCATCCCTTTGTCCCACCCATTTGACTGGCATTTTTCTGGGTCGACAAAGCTTGCTCACACATGAGCAAGGGGCCTGCTGCCTCAATGCACTTGCATCTGTTGTCCCTTGGGATGTTGATGTCATGAGCAAAGGGAAAAAGCCAGCATCACTGTTTGACATGCAGTATGCATGTAAGGGTGTATCAAAGTGTACCTACCTAAACCCTAAACCATAAACCCTAAACCCTAAATATAGTCCACTCTGCGTTACTGCGTTGTTGTAATTGACAGGATCATACTGCCATCATGCAGAATCGAGATGGAGCAAATTATGGGCAAACCCTAGCTACACCTGCCAGAGCCATCAGACAACTGTCAGCAATGGCAGGGTGAGATGCACCCTAAACCCTAAACCCAGCCTGCAAATAGATGAAGGGGATGTTTCAACTTCCTGAGGCCCAGTCACATTCTTGTACAGCGTCCAAGACGGCAGGCTCTGAAAGCCAAACTCTGACACAAAGCGTGCATGCGGGTACGTGGCAGCATCAAAGCTGTCGGCATCATAGTTGTAGAAATGGACATCTCCATAGAATGGACTCGATGCATCCCCCCACCTGCACATGTGGCGTGATATATTTTGCGTGATATTTTTATGTGGCATAATATAACATGTTACATAATATAACATGTTGGCTGTGATTATCTTGGTAATCTGCACAACACTGATGTCTGCAACTCAGTTGCCAGGCACTCTTGCTCTTGTTTTGAACTAATGTCACAACAGTACATAATCAACATCAGAAACAGATGAGCAAGTTGCATTGTAAGCTGGCTGCCCTGTTAGCGTCTTGTGTCAGAATTTGCTGAGATGTGAGTCAAGTCACGTCTTTCTTGCACTCTCACTAATCACTCTTTTCCCTGGAAACTCCTTGACTTGTGCAAAGGCAGAGCTTTTGCACGCTTTTGGCGGCAGCACCAATTGCAGGATGCTAAAGAGATCTGTAAATGTCTCCCATCTAAGGAGGACTGCAACTTGGCACAGCCGGTGTGATTATGTTCATTGATGTGCTCAATTCTTACCAATGTGTTGCAAGCAATAGTATCACAGCATGTTGCACAGGACAGAATGTTGAGCAGGACAAAATGCTGAATATGCAGAAGGGCAGTGCTGGCTCATAGAAAGCTGAACAGGGCAGGGCAGAGAAGGTAGGGCAGAATCACCAGGGCAGGGCAGAGAAGGTAGGGCAGATCTCCAGGGCAGGGCAGGAGCAGGGCAGAGCAGGGCAGGGCAGAACGGCAGGGTGTGATAAAACAGAGCAGAATCAACAGGGCAGGGCAAGGCAAGGACAGGGCAAAACAGCACAGGGCAGAGCTGGGCAGGGCAGGGCAGGGCAACACACATGTGCACGTCCATACAGGCCACCTTCCAAGCTTCACACGTAAAGCTTTACCTCTTGACATAGGGCTGCTTGCTGATCAGCCCATTGGAGGGACTAGAGTCCACAAAGGGAAACTCAGGATCCACTTCAGCGACAGCTGTTTGGACAGTATCAAGGAAGAGCTTGGTGTAGTCCGCCACATACAGCTGCGGACTCTGCTTGGCAACATCAAACCAGCTGTCCATTGCAGTTTCCACTTCGTTGTTGCCGCCCCAGATGACAACAGAGGGGTGCCAGTTGATGCGCCGCATCTGGAACTGAACCTCTGCGTGTATCTGCATGACACAGTCAAGCTGATTCAGCAGATGATGGTCAGCAGATGATGCTATGTGGGCTACCTGAGAGCTGCAAGCAATGTGTTGCCTGCAACTTCTGTTTGGTGGTTGCCATGCATACAGGGAATGGATGCTCACAGGAAGGGAAGTGATCAAGAGGATGTGCAGGAAAAGCAGGGGCAGAGGGCAGAAGCAGGGCAGGCAAGGGTGGGGACAGGGGAAAAGGGCAGAATCAGGGGCTGAGGCAAGGGCAGGGACAAGGGGCAGAAGCAGGGGGAGGGGGGTGGGGAGGGATAGAAGCAGGGGCATAAGCAGAGGCAGGATCTGGATATAGTACAACAGCAAGAAAGTGGAGAAGGAGAGGACCACCTCCTGGAGGAAGGCTTGATCCCGGGGATACAGCGCACAAGCCATCATGGCCTCCTGCCACACCAGCACCCCCCTCTCATCACACAGGTCATAGAAATCCTGAGGGGGGTACAGGCCCCCACCCCACACCCTGATCATGTTCATGTGAGCTGCCACTGCTGAGTCCACCAAGCTCCTATAGCGCTGCCTGTCTGCTCTTGTTGCCACTATGTCAGCTATGATCATGTTGGCCCCTGCAGGCCAAAATGCACCTGTGTGATGACTAACGCACATGCATGTGTATGATGACTAATGCATATGCTTGTGTATGATGACTAATGCATATACATGTGTACGACGGCTGGTGCAGTATGTCAGCTATGATCATGTTGGCCCCTGCAGGCCAATATGCACGTGTATGATGACTAATGCATATGCATGTGTATGATGACTAAAGTATATGCATGTGCATAATGACTCATGCAGGATGTCAGCTACAATCGTGTTGGTTCCTGCAGGATGATATATGCACATGATGTCAAATGTAGTTTGTCAGCTATGATGATGGTGGCCTCTGCAAATGTGCGTATGTGCATCACGTCTAACGCAACATGTTAGCTATGGTCAAGTTGGCCCCTACAACATCATGCATGTGCACGATATCCAATGCAGTCTAATACAAGTCATGGCCAAGAAGATGGAAGCAACATGTTGGGATGCAAGCAACACGCCATGCATTTGGTAGCAGCAAGCACGCATGTACAAGTGAATGAAGCTGTCAACTGTGTGTTACTCACACTAAGTAGTACAAGGAGTGACAAGCACTGTTGCATCTATGCACAGACACAGCTTTTCTACTTGTGCATACTGGCAGAAAATGTGTCAAGTGCAGCTGCATCAGACTCAAACTAAAGTGCATTCACCAAAGGTCAAGCCAGTATAGACTGTGCAAATCTGGTCATTTCATTTTGCAGGAGCCAGCTTTTTGGATGCACACTATGAGACCTGCTGCAGTCCCATTGGGTGACATGTCAGTCAGAGCATACCTTTAGCGTATATGGGGACACCATTGACCATGAAGAAGAAGCTCTCACCATCCTCCAGCTCCTCCCTGCGTAACTCCACCTCCCTGAGACCGACACGCCGCGTAATTACGGTGGCATGCTGGCTGCCATACCGGCTGTAATCACCATCCTTACTTGAGAACCCCCTGCCAGTGCCATCAACAAAACTATTACCGTGTTTGCTACGGTCTGTTACATGCGTATTACCGCTGTACTGGTGTAACAGCTTCTGCGAATCTTTTGTTGCTGCTGCTGCTGCTGCTGCTGCTGATGATGCATTGTTGCTACCAGTCTGCATTTGCGGAGGTCCACCACCGCAGTGCTGTGATGAATTTGCCTGCTGGGTGAAGACAGGCGAAATAGGTTTCACGCTGATGGTGAAGGTGTACATCTTCTGCTTGCCGTACCCTACCGGCCACCATAGCTCATATGGCTTGCTGAGCTTCATCTGAACACATGCACAGAGAACTGCAACTTCAGCAGTCGTGTCAGCAGTCAGCAGTCAACATCAGCAATCATTTTGGTAGACAGCAGGCATGTTAGTAGCCAGCACTGAGGCATGCAGACACATGGGTGCGGACACATGGGACAGGTCCAGGGTGGCAAACTCTGCCAGATCAATTTGCGAATCAATCAACTTGCGTACTTAAGGCAGTAAGAATTTCTGGCATTTGGCTTATGATTCCCGCATGTTGATGCAGCTGTCTGCCAACATAGGGTGTCGTTTGGTGATGTGCAGGCCAGCATATACAGGAACTTGAGGCGCCACAAAGGGGCCCAAGGGGGTCAGCCCAGGGAGGGTGAAGCAGGCATGAAAGCAATGACCATTGTAAGCAGGGCATATGTGCTTCAAGATAATTCATATCTATACGCCATTGCAAAGGTCAAAGAACAACAGCATAAGACACCTCACTGTGTGCTTCACAGATTCACGCTCTGTACTATGACGGTGCATGAATGGCATGTTCAGGCTTCATAACAGCAATGACGCTTGCCAAGGCAATTGGAGGCAGCAGCTGCATAATGACCTGAACAGTGTGGATCTGTTGGCCCTCCAAAGAGGACTCCACAGCTTGCTGTGCCATCCAGTTGTGATTGTCAGCTGAGTGGATGCAGATTGTGGCCTGCTGGTCTATTGCTGCCCATTGTAGCTGAACATCAAAGTACAGTGTGATGCGATGCCTGAGGCTGTGCTGCTGGCGCACATTGGCACCTGCACTACATATCACAATTGAGAAAATATATATATATATATATATATATACATACATACATATATATCTATATATGTATATTTGTATCAGATTTGTATCAGTATACGACATAACATATGCCACGATATGTACATGCATTTTTGCCATATATAGCATTGTGGCACTGTTCAGTTTCTGCAGAAAAGAATGAAAGTAGCCTTTCTGCACAGGTAACAATGGCCTGCATTGTCACTCCAACACAGGTTTGTCACCATTTTTGGCACATTTGCTATAAACTTCTACAACATCGCAGCAGTGACAGGAGTATCACAAGGTAAAAGACGCTTGTCCAGCAAGGTCTGCAATATATACGGACTGACATGCATGCAACAGAAACCACATGCATGGATTGCTAAAGTCACTCCTGTGACGCAACAACACAAATGGCAAAACAGCAGCACATCACATATGTCTACATGCAACAAACCTGCTATGAATGCTCACCCAATATATACACAGAGTCATGGCCCACGAGTACAACACCCCCATATATTCCAGCAGGGGCAAAGGTGGGTCCCCAATCCCAGCCAAAGTCTGCAGGAGGCTTCCGCAGGAAGTTGTAGTGAGGGGTCATGTGCGGCAGCTGCAGGTGCACATGCGATGAGGCAGCAAGCACATCAGCCATACTGAGTAAGCTCAAAGGACACAAGACAGAATATTGATAGCACCATGTGTCTAAGAAGACACGTGATCAGCTCAAGAGACAAGCTGTTCTGAAATCAAGTGTTACAAAGGCTGCAGACATGCAATTACATATGCATGCCACACAGTGAGTAGAACATGCAGACGTATGCCAAAGAACGATATATATGAACTTTGTGATCGTGATTGAGCTGATGCAACTTTATTTGTTGTTTGCAAGCACACGTGTGTACTCAGGAGAGCACACACTAAGGCAATAAGCAGAAGGCAGTAAATAGAAGGAACTAAGTGCAATAAGGGATCAGTGCATAGACTTACATACATCGTGGGGACTTCATATGGATACGCATCGTAGCGCTTTTGTGCAGCTCTGGATGCTGGATGGATGAGTATGTCAAGGGTGTTCTTGCCTTGCTGCAGCAGGTGTTTTGCAGCAAAGCAATGTTCCCTGCACAGCCAGAGTGCTAAAACACAGAGCTGAAATGAACTTGGATGATGTCTGATTGTTAAGGGTATGCCTTTGCTTGCAGCTGGCTGTATATTGTCGGTCCTCAGTTGAAGATTCACCTGAAGGCGTTTGCAGGCTCTGCAACAAGTCTTGAGTTGACAAAGATCTGTGAGTCTGTATCCAAACCCATAAAGTGCAGGTCGAGTTGTCGGAATGCCAACGCCTCAGGGTATACGTTGAAAGTTGTGCTAAAGTTCCAGGTGTCTTCCGCAATCCAGCTATAAGCGAGCTCATGGAATCTGCAACGCCTGCTTTGTCAGGGCGTGTGATCGGGTCTTCCTATAGAGCATCACCACACTCACCCTGACAATGGGCGTTCAATGAACCCCTGCTCATAAAGTGTCTGCAATGCGTAGCCCGGGACCCGAGTGGGAGTGCTGATCGTGCCATTCAAGTTGCTTAACGTCCACCCGTCTTCAAGCTGATCCACAAACGGCGGTGCCCGACAGCAATGCACAGACTGGACAGCGACAATGACATATACCAAGCAGAATGTCACGTGCAGCACGCCCAGGTCCAGCATTTTGTCACTTCAGCCATGGTCTTGGTGCCATGGCAAACGCGATCAATATTGAAATGCCGTTTCATCTCCTTTCTTGCACACTGATTTGATCAGACTGGCTGTGGAGAAATTCCCCGCTGAAAGTGGTCACAATGCGCTGAAAGACCGTTACTACTTTGCGAAAAGCGTCGCTGCTCGATAGATTTCACCTGCCAAACTTCTCAAGTGAAAGGATTGACAAGTGTGCAGTGTCTGTAAACCGTCCAGCCTTTGGCTGTCCAGAATACTGGGAGCCTTTGCTTGTGTCTGGTTGTGTGACTGTGGCAAATGCTGAAATCAATTGCAGAGCATGCATGCTAGCACATTGCGGAAAGAGAAACCCCTGAGAGTAACAAGAGACAGGAGGACGTGAAAACAAGCTACACAGAAAGTCACTCATCTTGCAAGTTGATGTTCAGTTCTGTAGACACAACCTTTTGGTTGAGATTTTGCTGTGATGATGCTGAAAATGCTGCGTTAACCAGGCAAGCACATTATGACATTTGGGGTGGTTGTTCAAGCACATGGAATCTAGATCTGCAGCAAAACAAAATGCATCTGAGCCTGTACTAGATAGGCACACCAAAGCCCACAAGTGTGCAGCCCAATGGTGCCTGTCACACAGCTTGCTGCACCTCATTCTGCAGCTCACTACTCAGTGCCTTGTATTCCTCAGACTGCCAGATAGTCTTATACAGCTTCTTGATCAGGTGCATACAGCATTCCCGCAGCTGCACTGCCTCATGATGATCGGCTACAGCCAGAATGCTACAGCAGATCTCTGGGATCAACTTGTCCTGCAGAGCCTTCTCTGCAATGCACACTAGATGCTGCACATCATACATGCAAGCCATGACCAGCAGCTCAAGGGCATACCCAACTTCTGCCTGCCCACCAGGCCAGTTGACATCCCCAGTGTAGAAGTACTCCAGAAACAGCAGCGCCGTGCCATGAGAAGGGTAAATACTACAAGCTTCACAGCACAGGCTCTCATCCATGGCAAAGGAGGTATGGGATGCAGACCACACAGGGTCCCAGCGCCTTGCTAGCACTTTGCAGGCCTTTGCCACCACCTGCCTGTGCACATGTATCTCCTGACCCTTGACCAGGACAATGGCATCTGGATAGGCAGCTTGGTTGTTGAAGTCACCCTCAAGATATTTGGCCACGCTGGTGGATGCTGTGACAGGGTTGTCATGCAACTGCCTAACAGATGGGGCTCCGTCACGCAGGTCTGTGACCTTCAGCTTGTCTCTGAACCATTGCTTGACTGCTGGCTGCTTGTTGAGCAACCTCAGGAGCATGTTGGGCACTTGGTACCCTCCAAATGCAATTCAGGACGTAATTTTATAGACGCTTTTCAGTACAATGTGACAGATAATCTGATCTTACAGATGATAATGATGATCTGATGCTACAGATAATCTGATGCTGCAGGAAACCATTCTGGAAGCACGAACGATGGGATTTGCAGCTCACACAGCTGTATAAGGCATGCCTTCTTGATAGTGATGTCATGCAGACTGCACGCAGCTGTGCAGATTGATTCTATGTATTGCTCATGATGTGGCCTATGCTGTGCAGCCTTAGGGTCAAAAGGTTCTACTGTGCTTGCCTGGCAGATATGTATAACCTTCACGGACAATTGCATGGCCACATAATCACCACATGTCTGTGCATGCATGTGACTACATGCTAGTCAGATGCAGCCTACCATGATGTGTGTCCTCCTCCAAGTCATAGCACAGCTCACTTGGCACCACAAACTTGCTGCCCTGCACCAAAACCCAGGGCTCCTGCCTGAGCCTGTCTGCTGTCTTGCCGATATCTACATCTCCACCTCGCCCCACTGCCAGCTTCTGACCAATGCTGTTGACAATGAACAGGTAGGACTGCTTGATGTCCTCCAACAGAATCTCTGACAGTGGGTTGCTCATCTGCTTTGAGAGGGCCTCAAAGTGCCCAGAAGCAGTCATCTTCAGCATGTGGTCCACCACATGGGCAAGCACTGGCTCAGATGGTAGGCCCAGCCTTCCACGTAATGCTTTAGTGTCCCCATGGGCATTGTCAGTCACAGGGACTGCAAGAGCCACCAGGCGATAGTGGTCATGGTCTGCGCTGTCTGCCAAAGACACAAATGCCTGCTGGCTGCTGCTGCTGCTGCTGCTGCTGCTGCTGCTGCTGCTGCTGCTGCTGCTCTTGTAAGGAAACTGGAGCTCTGCTTTTTTGAAGACTGCGCAATCTGAGATTTGGTTCCATGCGCACCCGCGTTGGTATGCAGCTACATTGGCATGCAACATGTTGACCAGGCTCCATGACAGCCTCTTGATGTCATCTCTAGATCTGCTCTGGCTGCTGCTGAGCTCTGAAAAGCGCTGGGCACATTCCAGGAAGAACTCCAAATCAGGTGACTCTTCATGAGCCAGGCCGTGCCGCTTTAGCACTGCCAGGCGCTGTGGGGTGGCATACACATCAGGGAGCAATGTGTAGCCTGATGCGCTGTACTTACTGAACAAGCTTCTGAACAAAGCACTGGTGCTGTCGACACACCTGCTGATGGGGTGCAATCTGCCAGTGACAAAGACATTGCTGAGGGGGCTGATCGTCAGGCCTGTCTGTACAGCAAGCTTGTTAAGAGTGTGCAGAAGGAGGGGCTCTGCGCTGTTGGTGTTACTGTTGTTGTTGATGGCAGGCACTAGGCTGTAGCGCAGGAAATCTAGCATACTTGGGAACTTCAAGTCTGAGTGGTTCACCAGGTGCCTCTGTGCGACGGAAGCTGTGTGGTACTTCACAGGAGACCAGGGAAGCAGCTGCCTAAGCTCTGCCATATGTTTTTCCCAGCTAGCGTCAGGCAGCAGCCCAAGCTGCCCACTTGGCAGGCAGTGACACTGGGCTGCTGTGCCACTTCTTTCATCTTCAAAGACTGGGCACTGCTTCAAGATCTGCCACACAGATGCAGCATTGCCGTAATGCGCATGCACGTGGTTTGCAAGCAGTTCCCTTGAAAGGTGGCATAGCCCAACCGTCCTGGTCCCAGCAGCTGCTGCAAGGGCATGCCAGTACGGCTGGATAGGTTGTCCAGAGCAGCAGCAATGGGTTCAGCCCCAGCAAGATTAGACACAACACTGTCTGCTGTTGCATCTGCTATGCAAAGGCACCCAACTGCTGACAGGGTGTCTGCAGCAGTGCTTGACCAGCTACCAAAAAGTCAGGATGAAAAACTGAGTGCTCGTGTGTCTCTGCAGTGAGTCACTGACGCCAAGCAATTGCGAGTGATGGGCACCAACACAAAGGAGTGCAGCTCGGCTGGCACTGCAGACATACTCCTTGACACGAGGGTCCAGAAGTTGTCAAGCCATTTCTAGCTTGGGTGGCATCTGCCGCTGTTGCCAGAACGGTGACAGATTTTGCTCTTCCATGCGCTGGGCAGGCTGTTGGCCAAGTCTTGGATTGTGGGAACCAGCACATTCAGGCTCTTGCTCTCCAGCAAAGGTACACCTCTGTGCTTTGCCCTGCAGAACCAGTCACAGCCTTGGTGCTTGCACCATTGTTGATGCAGCAAAGCTTTTGATGGTATATCTTTGCCACAGCTCTATAACACGTGCAGTAACTTGCTAGGCACAGTAACAGCATGAAGCCAAAGCCTTGAGTGACATGACAATACCTGAAGAATGCCCATGACAAAGTTACCAGGCACAGTCACCAGATTCTTGAGAAAAATGTCTTGGGATGCAGGGTTTGCAGCTGATGTGTTGACAGGCATACTCTGATGCCTCATGCAGCTCACAAAGCAGAGTTTGCAGCAACATCACATACTTTGCCATTGCAGCCCAGGCTGGTGCATGCTCCACCAGTTGGTGCTTGTTGGCTGCCATCAAACCAAACATGCTCCTGGACTTTGGATCTGTGAAAACAAAGTATTTTGAACTTCCGGGAGAGTTCCACTTGATCTGCTTGATTGTGTTGTCGCTGAGCAAGATCAGGTGAAGATCATGCAGATCTTCGAACTTGTCATCACTGATGACATAGCTGAGGAATGTAGAGACCTCTGAAGGCTTGACAATGTTGCCTTTGGACCTCAGAGCTCGCCTCATGTTGCTGGCGCTCAGGAAAGTGAGTTGAACATTGTCTTTTTCAGCTGCTGCTCTGATTGCCTGCATGTCAGCAGCTTTGTTCAGCTTCTGCAGTGTTACAAGGTATGTAAAGGGGTACGGGCACACTGGCAGCAACTGCAAGCCTCAGATGCTGTGTGGAGTGTGCATTGGTGTTAAGTTGTCAAGTCCTGTGTCCTTGTGAAAGCCTCTGTATGTATGTGTCTGTGTTGATCTGAAGCTTTGTCTGTCCGTATGCCTGTGTGTGCATCCTTGCATGACTCCCAGTAGGGAAAGTGCACGGCCTGTTTGTGTGGCTCTGGAGCAAGATGCATGTTGGCATGCAAAAGAGGTTCCATGCAACAGCTGCCATGCAAGAGGTTCCATGCAACAGCTTCCATGCAAGAGCTTCCATGCAAGAGCTTCCATGCAAGACATTCCAAGCAAACGAACTTCCAAGCAACAGCTTGCAAGCAAGAATTTTCATGCAAGAGCTTCCATGCAGTATTCAATGGGATGAAGGCCTCTGTAGTCATACCTGGAAGGCATGGTCGGGAAGCTCTGGAATGAGCAGTCCAGCCCTTCGTGCCACATTAACCACCTCTTCAGGGACTGCGCTGTGTAATGGGAGGAAGCATGCTTCAGCTGTGTTGACCCACTTGCCGGGGTTGCCTGATCCTGTCGACTGTTTGGCTGCTGGGACCCATAACACCTTGCTGCCTTGACTCACCATGCACTTGACAGTGGCAGCTGTGACAGAATCTAGCAGCCTAGGCTGGAAGGAGTGGGCAGTAGGCCACAACCTGCAAGTATAGGGCAAAATGTATAAGCCTATGGCTTGGGTGCGTGTGTCAAGATGATTGCTTGTGATATACAGGCAACTACCAAGCCATGATCAGCATGTCATCTTCAGCATGACGGAGACTCACAGAAGGACATGACACAGCGGCTGTCAAGGTTTGGAGTGCAGACCTGTACACCTTTGCTGCATCACTGCCAGAGCAGCTGCTTGCAATTGCGGCAGCATAGGCCGGTGCAATGTCTTCTGCAAGCACTCGTATGTTCTCGGCCCCCTACGCACAAGCCACATTGTCATTTTTTGTGACAGGAATATGCTGCCATCATAACATGTATATGTAGAGCTGCCAGTGAAGGGCATACTTGTGCCCAGAGTCAATCAAGGGTTTCATAGCAAGGTCAACAGATATGGAGGGCATGTCAGTGGCCTTACAGCAAGGTCACCATATGTGTATGGCAAGGTGATAAGATGCATTGTCACTTACCTGTCCTCCGTCACCTTCGCCTGTCCAGATTGAGCGTCTGTCAGCAGACACAAGTAAGGCACCATTGAGGTGCACAGGTAAGCAGGTGCCCTCTAGTGGCAAAGCCATAGTGCTGTACACCTTGCCAGCAATAGCAGGCAATGTGTTGGCGCTAGCTGCAGGGCCTTCATCCAGGAGTACTGCCACACCCCCTTCAGGCCTGCCAACTGCTGAAGAGTTGACTGATTTCAGCCAAATCTTTTTGGTTTTGCTGCTGTCTGCATGTTGCAAGCTGAGGCTAAGCTGCTGTAGCTGGCACGTCTGTATTGCGCTAGGCAAGCTGCTTGTGGTTGCGGCACACTCATGCAGAAGCGTGCATGGGGTCTGTACATCCTCCTTCATGTAGACCGAAATTTGCTTGACATGCCTTGTGAACAACAGCAGATCTGGAGCAGCTTGGAGGAAGGTGTGAAGGGTGCTGACAAACTGTTCAGCTGTGAAGCTGTTGCTGCTGATCATGCTGGCTTCTGCAGCTGCTGTGGTACGCAATGCCAGCCTGAAAAGGGTGCCTGGGTAATGGCCTTTGAGAGCAAGCGCTGGGACTGATGGACACTGCTGGGTGAAGGCTAGAAAGGGCTCGAGCTGGCCTGGACAGTCATTGGCAACGTCCACAAAATGCTCATCCTGTGGAGTCACCAAGTTCCCGAAAATTGATTCCAGCTTGTCAGGCAGGTGGGTGCCGTGAGGGTCCAATGTCAGCAAGTGGTCGCCACTGAGCACCTGAATGACGTCGGCCAGGCTGTATGCAGTAAGAGCACCCTTGCCGAACTTGCCGGTTGTTTCGGCATCCTTAGCTTCTGCGCTTTCGCCCACGTTAAGGGTGTAGCTGGTCCAGTTGTCCTGGCTGAACTCGGCGTCGTTGCAGATCCACAGAGCAAGACCTTGCAGGACCGCCATGCCTTTGCACAGCAGCCCGTCGGTGGTGTAGCAAGACTTGTCCAGGCACACGGTCAAGTGTGTGGCTTTGGCGTCGTCTGCGTTGGCTAGCAGCTCCTTGAGGCATGTACTGGCACTGCCATAGTCTCTGATGTTGTTCCTGATGCAGGTTGTGAACTTTTCTCGGTGCTGCAGGCGAGTGTCCCACCTGCAGGTGCTACGAGGACGCCCAGCAGAGGATGCCATGCCCTTGTCAGTGTGCAGACGATGACTGAATCTGTCGTACTGAGTACTACTGTACAGTACACGGTCCCTCTGTGTATGACCCAACGCACACAAACGTCTCAGTATGCGAAGATACACTGGCTTTGCTAGTCACTTTATCTTGGACCTGCCACCGCCGTGTTGAACACGGGACAAGGTGACTAAAGTCAGCACTCGTCGTTAAGGCATGACATGAAGAAAGAGCTGTGCAGCCTTTCTGGCGCGTCTAACTGCTGAAAACAAGGCATATTTCTACACAAAAAATTTGCAATGCAAGTGCTTCTATATAGGGAGCATGGCTAGCTGCAAATATACTGCAGCAGTGTCTGATTTCCGCTGTATCAGGGAAACATACTGCAGTAATTCAGCAAATCTACGAATTGGTCGCCACATAAGCTCCATGTGCTTGCGCATGTTACATGCCCTGTCTCTGCATAGACAATGTAAACTTAAAGCCATTCAAAACAAACGCTTGCAGCCAGATTTGCAGAGATGTCCCTGTCCATCGAGTGCATCCTAGCCCTCTCGTTCTGGACTGGGCGCTGTCCCTCTGTAGTTCACAGCACAGCCAAAAACATCCCAGAGTCTATTTGATACTCCTGCTGGTCTGCCACCGCTGGTAGATGCTTGGTCTTTCCTGCCTCCCAGCTGCTGTGGCTCTGCCACCATTTTAATCTGCCAGCTCAGCTCCTTGATATGCTTTTGAGCTGCTTGCAGCTGCTGCCTCATCATGCGCAGCTCAGACTCAGCTGTTGATGCTCGTCGAGTCTGGACTGTAGCCACAAGCTCTGTCTCCTCAAGCCTGCAAACGGATGTGTCATATCAAAACAACGCTTTTCAATTTCTGTCCTTGAGACTCCTTAGGGGAGTCAACAGACAATGACTAAACAAGGAATGAGTAATGGAGTGTCTGTACGGTACCACATGTCAATGTGACAAAATCTCTGCGCTGCAAAACATCCCCAAAGCATCAAATGGAAGCATTGCCAATTCTTCAACATAAACCTGTCCCAACTGGCTGCCAAAGAATTCATGAAGCAGCATACCCCTTTGCTACTGCTTCTGAGCATGCACGCTGTCAGTTGATGATGCCAAAGCTTACAGTATAAACATATTGCAGAGCATGACTTGTCCCGCACATAACTAGCTCATCATGAGCTGGAAAACGATATTATTGTAATTATCATTGTCAGAGCATGGGGGCTGAGGATGCCGGAGCTTCTACAATGTACATTGCATGTCAATTCAGGGTGTGCAAACTTGCATACCTCTTCTGCAAACTGTCACTGCTGTTGGCATCCCCTGACTCAGACTCTGAGTGAGTAGGCATGCCTGAGACATCCCCAGCTGAGTCCCTCTGAGCCACGACGTCAGCCAGCTTGAGGCTGAGTTCAATCTTGGCCTGTTCAGCTGACTCAGCTCTTGCCTCTGCCTGAGTCAGCTGCCGCTGAGCTTCCTGTGCTGCACCCTCAGCATCTGCCACCTTCTGTGCAGCTTCTGAAATACGATCTGCAAAATGGCATATGCATTTGCCCATTGTTGCTTCACATGCCAACTGGTGCATGTAACGTGTGGTTTGCTGCTTTGATGCCACCTCAAGTGCTTATGTTTACCAGTGAAGGCAAAAACGGTGTGCCAATCTAGTAAATCAGAAGCTAAACAAATGACCAGCACAGGTTCTCACCAGAAACCGTAGCCTGGACTCTGCGCTCGACTTCATCTGCAGATGCCGCTGAGCTGGCAGCTGCTGCAGCAGCTTCTAATGCCTCTCGCTCAGAATTCCAAGCAGCCGTCGCTGCAGTCATACAGCCTTCAACCTCCGCCGTTTGCTGCTGCAAGGTTGTGATGCTGCTGTGGGCCTCACGTGCTTCTTCTTGAGCTCTTGCGGACAAAATCTGCTGCTCTTCCACCTGTTGTTTAGCTTCCTCTGCTTCCATCCTTGCCTGCTCAAGGTCCTGCACCAAAGGTGCATACACATAAACAACAAAAGTAAGATACGCGTGACAGTGATAGGTCTAGAAAGGTGCTGGGACAAAAGACACGACTGATGATTGAGCCACATCTATGTGCCAAAGTGCTGAATGGGTGAAGCACAGATTTACACGCAGCGTGCAATCAGGATAAGCAGAAAAGGAGCTAAAAGAACAGAGGTAGCAAATAGCAACAAAAGAAGCTACAGCATCGGTGGTCATACCTTAACAGCATTGGCTGCTTTGGTTTGGGCAGCTTCAGAATCCCTGAGGGCCTTTGCCACCTGTTGCTCAGCAGCATCGGCTCTTTCCCTGAACCCGTCCTCCTTCTTCTTGAAAGTGCCATTCAGCATCACAAACCGCTTCTGACGCTCGGCTGCGAGTGCCTTGAGCTGAGTCACCTCGACTTGAGCTGAGTCTAGAGCTGCTGAGGAGGCTGAGGCCTGAGACTGAGCTTCCCTTGATTGCCTGTGGAAAGATCGCTACACGTTGAGTTGGCACACATTGCCGGCATGACATGCGCTCATAACAAAAACCACACGAAACAACACACAGAAATGCTTCTGCAAAACAACGCTGCATCTTTTGACCAAGATCTGCAGGAAGAAGAGCTGCAAACAATGCAGCAGCACCGGCCAAGAGCTGATGTGGGAGATGCAGCATGCATTTGCTGGTGTTGAATGTGCAGTGCAGAGCAAAACAGACCCAGTCTTGAAGACTGCCTCAACGATAAACACTCCACACCATGAAATGAAAGGAAGAATACAATGTGTACTGGAGCGCCTCAAATCACAGCCAACACTTTGAGCTGTTTGCAGGAGTGCAAAACATGGAGCAGTGACCCCAACAGGCAGGCAGGTGTACCTGTCCAGGTCTTGGTTCTGCTGCTGCAGGCGCTGCACTTCTTCTTGCAGCTCAGAGGAGTCCTCTGTTGTCTGCTGAAGCTCCTGCAGCTGCTGCTGAATCTCCTGCAAACATGCAACAGAATGCTCTAGAAACAGAGGAGAAAACATCGCAATGGCTACATTTTTATCAGTAATCTCTTTTCAAAAAATGACATCACTGCAAAAAAGTACCAACTGCAGCTTGACAGCTGAGTTGCCAAGCACTGCTGAGTAATGTCCCAGATGAGGAATGCAGCCATTGAGTGCCTGTTGAGTGCCTGTCAATGCATCTGCTGTATGTGTGTGCTGTATGTATGTATGTCAGTGCAAGTCATGCTGCTGTCTAACATGAATGCAGCGTCTGCAGAAACCTGCATCACAGCAAGCAGCCAGAGAAACTTCTTTTGTGCCTGAGTGTTATGGCATGTCAAGGTGGAGACTGTTTGCTGGCAGCACAGGCGTTGCTGCGGCACGCATGTACAGGTGCAGATACAAGCCTTGGTCTTAGGGACTGCCTGGCTTGTAACGTTGCTGTGCTGCCACATGGCTGTCACATGCCGTTAGGGTTACTCTTCACATTGATGGTACGTGTTGATTGCATGCTTCAGAATGACAACCCATTCATTCATGTGAAGTTAGCCATGAAAGGTAGTCTCATTTGTTCTGACCTCATGTGCAACTTTGCTCTCCTCAAGCTGCTGTTGCAGGTCACTTTGCACAGCCTGTGCTTCCTGCTGAGCAGCACTGCTGGCATCACTTGCAGCTGCCGCTGTGGCTTCATCTAAATGGACCTGCCAGGACTGCTCAGAAGCCTTCAGAGCTGACTCGGCAGCTGCCTGCTCTGACTCAAGAAGCTGACTCAGAGAGGCAAGCTTGGACTCCAAAGCCTCAATCTGAAGCTCGGCATCAGACAGCTTGCTCTCTGCAGATCTGCGCCTGCAACAACACAGCGTTTCTTTACGATATTCCAATTTATCCCATCTCAGATTTTCCATAAACAGAGAAAATGATTACAAAGCCAACCTACAACAGACAAACATCAGACAGGTGAGCACAAGTTTGAAGGTGTGCCAAAAGGATCTGTGTCCCACCTTGTGGTACAGTGAGAATGAGGTGCTCTTTGCTACAGTGACAGTAGCATTGACTGTGACAGCCATGTGGCATCTTGCAATATGGCCTAAGAATTTGTTATTTATGGGTCAGCAGCTGAAGTGCAATAGGCCAGAGCATAGCAAACATCATCTGTGTATGTTATTGTCAAATCGTTTCAACAGGTAGGCATACCTCTCAATGGCAGCCTTCAGTGCAGCTTCAGTATCCTCTCTGACTGACTCCAGCTCAGCGTAAGCCTCCTCAGCAGCCTCCCTCAACTCAGCAGCTTGCGACTCAGCCTCCTGAGCTTGCTTCTGAGCAGCCTTGAGGCTCTCAGTGGTGAGCTTAACCTCAGCTTGAGCACCTTCCCTGACAGCTTCCAAATCAGCCCTGGCAGTCTCCAGCTGCTGCTCTAGGCGGGAAACGCTGTCCTGCTGGCCATTTTGGCGGGAAGCCAGCTCTGCTTTGGCGCTGTCAAGCTGTTCCTGAAGTCTGCTCAGATCTCCCTGCTGAGACTTTTGGCGAGAACTGGCATCAGCTTGAAGGTTCGCTTGCTGTGCCTCCAGCTCAGACTCAGCTGCTTGGAGCTTTTCTTGCAAGTCTGAGCACTGAGCTTCAGCAGCCTTCAGCTGTTGAGTCAGCTCACTCTGCATGCCAGCTGCTGATTCAGCCTCCTCCTGCTTACTAAGCAGCTGCTCTTCTAAGCTCTGGATCTGCTGCTGATAATCTTGCATTTGCAGCTGAGCGGACTCCAGGTCAGACTGGGCACGCTCAAGTGCGGAGCTCAACTCAGCTGCCTGAGCTTGATGACTGGACTCAGATGACTGAAGCTTCTGACTGGCTTCCTGCAGGTCCTTTCTGACAGCACCCAGCTCAGACTGTAAATCGTCAAACTGTGAGTCAAACTCTGCCTGCTGCTGCTGACTTTGTTGGCGCCACACCTCTTCTTTGCTGCTTGCCTCAGACTGCAGCGACTCAGTCTTGGCCTGGTACTCAAACCGGGCAGACTCAAGCTGTGAGTCATGCTCAGACTGCGCCTGCTGACTCTGCTCGTGCATCTTTGCCTCAGCGGATTCTAAGCCAGACTGTAACTGCCGCACCTGCTCATGCACATTCAGCAGCTTGTCCTGCAGCCGCTGCTCTTCTTCTTGGTGAGCCTGAGCTGATTCCAAAGCCTTATGCAGCTGCTGCTGAAGCTGACTCACTGTGGAAGCCTGCTCGTCCAGCTGTGCCCACAGCTGAGTCACCTGCTCCAGGTGACCAGGGGAGTCAGTCTGCTGCACAGACACAGTCAGACGCACAGGTGACTCATGCTGACTAAGAGCTGCTTCTATTTGTGGCGGCTGCTGATGTTGCTGCTGCTGCTGAAGCTCAGCTGTCAAGGAAGCAATTTGATGCTGCTGATCTGTCAGCTGCTGCTGAAGCTTCTGTAGCTGTTCAGCATGGTTGCTGTCAACATCAGCATGATCAGCAGGTGCTGGAGAAGCTGGTGAGTCATCAGTCTGGGCCATGTGATCATGTTCATGTGACTCCGCTGGGGAGTCAAACAGCATGTTGATGACCTTGGTGTTGCCCTGCCCTGGTTCAAAAGGGGATGGGGGGCTGCCAGCATCAGCCCTGTCATAGGTGCCACCGTGGAGAGGGCTATCAATGACCGCAGAAGGGCTGCTGGCTGCAGCCCCTTGCTGTTGGCCCAGAGGAGTGCCCTGCAATCAAGAGCAAGCGTCATTTCTTGAGTTTCGACTACTCGACCTTCTAACTTTTGGTATGCTGACAATTACATCAACTTGGATTTGTCGTAGTGTGTCTAAGACCCTGTGTTGCACAGTACAAACTTGCTGCTCAAACTCAAGCCAAGAAATCTGAGACAAACAGCTTGTATAAAGCTACCCGAGGGGGGGGGGAGGGGGGTTGGGGTGCATACATACAGACACAGGGGTGCATGGCCAATCAAGCCCTATGCAATCCTGGACAGGCGTAAGAAGAAGCTTCTACCAATGTAGTCCTGACCTAAGAGGAGATAGCTCTGATGAGTGATGTCTTACAGCCCCAGTGCTGCCCAACAAGCTGTGATGTTCTGCCATTGGAAATACAGGTGCATCAGAGAAGCATACTAGTTTGCATTATAGTAGTTGCAGACCATGAAGCTTTGTCTGCCAACAGAGGCAACATGGACTCTTTAACATCCATGCCATCAGCACCCAGTACAATATGTTGTTGCATAGTGCTGCAATGGGCACATGTCATGAATAAGATGCTGCTTCCTGACTGCAGGAGCTGCTTGCAGACACCACAGTCAACAGGAAATTAATTTGCAAGGGTGCAGCTGCCAATTTGAATTGGTCATTGTGAAGCTGTTGTATTGGAGATGTTGATTGTTTGAATTGGAGACATTGACTAATTGTTTGTATTCACGGTATTGATTGATTGTATGTCGAGATGTTGATTGCCTGTATTGAAATTGTTGGATGATTGTCTTTGATTTGTGTGCCGAGGGAGCGCATGCGCTCGCCTCAGCCTACCATAAATTATTCCGTAAACATACCCACTTGGAGTAGTTTTACCCAGCGCCGCAGGCAGAGTGCAAGGCGAGCAGCGAAGATAGCTGGTTGGCCTTCCTGATCGCCAACCCAGCCCGAACAGGTAAGTATGAAGAACTTCACCTGCCTTTCTGGTAATGTACCATCCCAAACTAAGCTAAAAAGAAAGCAAGTATGGGTGGAGAAGGGTTTTATGGGAAACCCTAATGGGGCATTTGCTGTCTGTAGGTTATGGTTTGCTGCCCGTAAGAGGCAGACCTTTTTGACTACTGGAAAACCAATTGACAACCCACTTTTCCTATATATTCTGGCTGGAGAGTGCTTCTAAGAAGTGCAGAAGCCCTTGAAGCAGATCAAGATGGAGATGCATGCTTGGTCACGCCACAAATCCTGTCTATGACAACGAAGATCTCGGCCAACAAAGCAAGACGCTCACTTGCAGAGTGAGGCTAGATGACTCTGGGGCTACTCCTCGGTCCCGAGGAGTAGTTGGGGAGCCTGGTTGGGGCTTCTCTGGGGAGAACAGGGGGTTCTGACAAGCCTGCTGAAGCTGAGCACTTTTGTCTGCCAACTGTCCAGTCACGTCCTGCAACATAAAACATGTGTTACCTCTCTGGCACCGCAATGTGTGCCCTATCCAGCACATGCCCTTTCAAATGTGATTCTTCTGACGGACTCTTGCTGCTCATGTGGGGTTCAAGTGGAGTAGTAATCATGATGCAATCCACCAGAATTGGGTTGAGTGTTGCACGGGCTTGCCACCAGACTGGCACTCCTAAAGGAGGGATTGCAAGGATGAGCTGTTGAGCACGGTGCATGAATATTGACCAGGTCTTGTACATCTGAATTGTACCACAGACTGGCACACTGTGGAGGCAGTGTTATGTGGCTGTACCTCAAGCTGATCCTGAAGACTGTTGATTTGGTCGTGTGCTCCAGCATTGCTCTCAGTCAGGTCTGTCACCTGCCGCTGCAACACCCTCACTCGCTTCTCAACGCTCGGACTGCCATACTTGAGCTCTGAGTATGAAGCCGACACTTCACTCAGCTGCTCCTCAAGTGATGCCACTCGCTGCTCAGCAGCCGAGTGCAATTCGGCAAGCTCTGAGTTGCCGGTTGACGTCTGACTCAGCTGTTCCTCAAGGGATGTGACATGCTGCTTGGCTGCTGAGTGCGACTCAGCAAGCTCTGAGTTGGAGGCTGAGAGTTGCTGAACCTGGGTTTGTAGCTCTTGGACCTGACCCTCAGTTGCTGACCTTTGTTGCTCAATCTCTGAGTTGCGAGCAGTTAGGTCTGAGATGCGAGCTTGCAGGGAGTCAAGCTGATCAGAATCGGCACCATGTTCCTCATTACTAGCAGAAGTGATGTTTAATGCCAGAGACACTGCTGGCTGTGCGTCTGAAGCCTGGGACTGCTGGTCAACCTGAATCCGCAGACTGTCTACCTGCTGTTGCAGCGTCTGGTTGTGCTGCTCTGCATCACCCAGCTGCTTGCTTTCAGAACCTCGCTCGGCATCGATGCTGTCCCTTGCACTCTGTAGCTCAGCGAGCTGCTCTGTAAGCTCTTGGGCTTGCTGCCTCATCTGAGTTAACTCAGCTTCTTGCGTCTCAGCGAGTTGCTGTGAGTGAGAGAGCTCAGACTCAAGGCTCTGGATCTGAGCCTCAAGCCTAGCAGTGCGCAATTCAGATTCATGCAGCTTCTCAGCATTCCTCTGAAGCTCACCGGCCTGCGCCTCGCTCAGCTGAGTCACCTCACTGAGCTGAGTGCTGAGCAAGCCAACCTGTTGCAGCAGAGCTTCAACCTGTTGCTGTGCTTTGTGCAAGCTGGCAGCTGCTGTGGCAGATTCAGATTCCTGCTGCTCTCTCAATGAGCTGATCTCAGCTAGCACCTCATCAACTTGCTGCTGTGCAATCTGCAGCTCAAGCATCTGTGAGCTCTGAGTCTGAGCTGTCTCACTGAGCTGTGACTGTAGAGCCTCGATCTGCTGTTCCAGCTCTTGCTTGTGGCTTGTGTGAGCAGACAGCTGATGCTCTACATATGCCACTGCTGCTTGATGCTGACTGACAGCCACATTGTGTTGTTCTTGAAGGACTGACAGTTTGTGTCCTTCTGCCTCCAACTGAACCTAATGCACCCAGAAAATGAAGTCAGATGGTTTGTTCTGTTGTGTCTAGACACAAATGATGATCTACAACGTAAGCTGAAGTTTAATGCATGTTTGACATTGGCAAGTGGAAAGAGTGCATGCAATGACATGCAAAACCTCAATGCAACAAGCTTTTGCCGCGTTGGTATGCTGTGACACACTGTACATGTACATATACATGTGTATATGTAGCCTACAACAAAGTGCATTGAGCGACTTGGTTCAAGATGAGCAAGAGTTGCAGCTGTGTGTAGCAGCATGAACATCAGTGCTGTGCTGTGCATGTGATGTCTTTGAGCAGTGCTCACCTTGACTCGCTCATGCTCAGCTCTTGGGACAGCATCACCCTCAGACTGATCCCCAGCAACACCATCACTCTTTTCTTCATTCAGCTGCTGTTGCACGGCTTGGAGGTCAGTCAGTGCCTGTTCCTTTGCAGCAGTGGCATCAGCCGCCTGCTGCTTCAGGTTCTGAATGTACTTCTTCGCCTTCAGAAGCCTCTGCTTGTACTCCTGCAGCTGAGTGTCCTTGTCTTTGGCTGAGTCCTTCTCAGCTGAGGCGGCGTTTCCTGAGTCCTGAACTGCTGAGTCTTGAGCTGCTGAGACGGGACCAGGCTTGGAAGGGGTGGTAGGGTTGCTGGGCAGGTCCTGGCTAGGGTTGGCAGAACCTGCTTCTGCCTGCTGTTGCTGCAGATGATGAATGTGCTCCTGGGCTTCTGCCAGCTGCTGAGTCAGCTTCTCAATCTCAGCTTGCAGAGGCGAGTTGGGCTCAGCAGCATCAGAGAGTTGAGTGCCGTCTGAAGCTGTGGCTGTGTGGTGCTGAGCTTGCTCAAGCTGTGACTGCAACTGTTGCAGATGCTCAGTGTACTGCTGCTCTGCTTTCTGTGTTGCCTCTGCTGCTTGCTGAGCTGACGCTTCAAGCTGCTTGATCTGAATATTTTGCTTCTTGATGTGTGCCTTCAGCTCCTTGCTCTGCACAACGCAAAATCAAGTGTTGCTTGACAGACAGAATGACCAAGAAAAGAAGAGAAAAACTTATACCATTAAACGTCCGTTTTTTTTAATGAGAAGCCAAGTATTACACCGGGCTGCCCAGGCCATACTGACCGACTAGGCATGCTGCAGTGTGTGGCATACAGCAAAAATCCCATGTTCAGAATGCACAATTGCAGCACAGCTGTTTGACACTTGCACCTGATGCAGCCTTGCCAGATATGCACGCTGTCCCGGTATGAATAGAAATGTATCATTAATATAGATCTATCACACAGCAATGCCACATGATAGCGCTTGCTGACAACCCTAGATTCAAGGTAACACACACATCATTTGCATGTGAATGACAATTTTGACATCTTTGATGCACAATGCAAAGTGATCCAAGCCGTGGTGCAGCAAAACATGGCTGAAACTAGAGCAGACAGAACTCTCAAGACATTCTTGGCAGATCTTCAGGTTAACACAGCTACAGCGGCCCCCCAACAGCGAGAAGTACATTTGAAAGTTGAGTATGACTGCAGGTAATCACCTCATCAGCAGCTCTGGTCAGGTCAGCTTCAGCGTTCTCCTCTAGCCTCAGGAGCTGACTGTGCAGGCGCTGCACTTCTGCTTCGCTGGCTGACCTACCTTCCTTTGCCTCTTCTAGCTCCCCTAATACATCTGCTGCAGCCTGCAGTACGTACTTGTGTGTCATGCTGGACAGTTTGGGTTCATGCCAGTTGTATGCTGTCACAGCTTAGCAACAGGCGCAGTGCTGGGTGTTTGCACTCTGGTTCATTCCTTGTTGATTTTGATGCATGAATGTCAGTCTGGGTTATAGCTTGCAACACAAAGGTGCTATGTGTATGCACACATTGCAGATCACACACATGGCGCTGGACCATGCTTTGTACACAGTGATGTGTGCAATGACATGGCAATGTGCAGATGAACCAATGGCAGATGCATGGATCAGTCTTGTGCCCTGCAGAAGGTTGATTCAAACTCACCGCTTCTACATGTTTAAGCCTGCGAGTAAGCGTGTCATTCTCCCGCTGCAGAGCAGCCACCTCTCTCTCACTGATGCTGCTGCCACCATGATCATGAAATTCATGCTTGGGTGCAGAGTGTTGCGCAGCAGGCTGTTGAGCAGCAGGCTGTTGAGCCTTTGCTGTCTGAGATTTGGCAGGCGATCTGTGAGATGACTTTGCGCTCTTACTGGATGATCTGGGACTGTCCAGAGGAACATCCTGGAAGTCCCAGTCAGCATGCTCTCCCCAGCCATTGTCATGTGACTCTGACTGTGTAAGTGCTGACGCTGACTCTGGAGCAGATGAGTCAGCAGGTTGGTCAGAAGTCAGCTTTGATAGCAGAGCCTCTTGATGTGAATCTGAAGCTTCTACATCCTGCGTGCAACATGGACTGGTGAGCTGAGACAGGACATGTTTTTGCTGTCCTGTTCAACCTTCTGTCTCCACGCCTGTGAATAGCTGGCTTCATACACTGTTGTAAAGGTTGCTGCTGTGAAAAGTAGCTTGTTTACCTCAGGATCACCGCGACCCCTGCCCTGTCCTTCGTAAGAGAGCAGACTACCTAGCTGAGTTCCGACTTGACTGCGAGCTTGATCCTGCACACATGGCAAACAGGTTTGCTGCAATACTTAGCAAGGCCTGTCAATAACTGTGCGACTACAACTTAGTATGCGCATGGGGACTTGGCCAAACGCACCAGCTGTCTGTCCAGTCCCGCTTCCCTAGCTGCAGTTTCGGCTTGTTCTTTCAGCACCTGCCCAAGTGACGTCAGCTGGCCCCACATCTTTGCCGCACTGGGCAGTGATCACGGACACAACCTGCACATGCTGTTGGCGTGAGGGCAACTTTGGCTCAGACCTTGCCTCTGCCAAGTGTCGATGAGAGTCTGAGACGCGGCTGAGCTCCGAAACCAGCCATGGGTCGAGGCATGCCCTTCTTCTTCTTCTTCTTCTTCAACTATACCCTGACCCAACTTCGGTTACATCTGTTGATCTTGGACTGCGCACTTCTGTGGCAAGATTTTAGGCTGTTCTACCACGTCAGAACAGGAGCAAAAGGTTGCCGTCAGCGTAATTGCCCAAAGCCAAGCACAAGGGCAAACGGGTAAGTAATTCGTGCTTGTTATCCTTGCAGTTTGGTTCACGTATGCATTGTTAGCTGCCGGCTCAACTTGCAGCATAGCAATGATGTACACTACTGCTGCATATGATTGTCATTGTTCTGTGAGTTGAACCAGTCAGATCCAGTAAAAGCTCTGCAGTAGTATGCAGGCACTCCAGCTGCACAGATGAGGCCCCGTGCGAGCACTTGCATTGAGCCATTGTCCAAAACATGGCGGACCAGGCTTGACAGTAGCTTTGCAAGTGCCAAAGCTATGCTGAACACACATTCAGGACAAGGCCCCTTTGTACTTGCAGCTTCAGCATCAACAGCTGTGTTTGATGCTTGGGATGATGACAGCAAAGCTGCATGGAGTATTGCGTATGATGCACTCAATCAGGTCATCCTTATGTATGGTGATCCAGGCACAGTCCACGCTAGGACACGCGGCTACATCAGCCAACGCATTGTGAGCTCTTGCTGTCTTGTGGCTTATGATCTAGCTGGCATCCATCCTGACAATAGCACCATGGAACAACAAGCACAAGCTCATGCTGCATTTCCTTGGCCTGAGGGGTACGGAGGAACCACCATGTACACAGACCGTGGTGCCAAGTCACCAGATTTGAGCTACTGTGTTGGCAGGGTGTCAAGCGCGCGGTCGCTTGTTGTTGAAGTAGCTCACCGCAACGAAAGCTTTGCAGCTTTGCAAGACGAAATCACTTGGTGGCATGAGGCAGGTGTTGGGTTGGTCCTGGGAATCTTTGTAGATGTCCATTCTGACAGCAATGATCCTGATTTAGTATTGCTTAGTCAGTCCAAGGACAGCAATGTAATATCTGAACTGCAATTTGGACATGGCAATTTGGACATGGCAGTGGCTGCACTGCAGCTGATCTATCTGACTTTGAGGTACAGATCTCACTTGGTTGCCTGATTGACCATACCTCTCAGGAAGTGCTGAGCCGATGCATCTCAATGGATTTGTTCAAGTTGCAACAGCGTATTATTGACTGGGTCCAAATCATGCAGTAGCTACGTAGACAAGTTGCTGCAATCAAGAGATGTGACAGCTGCTGCAGTATCAACTTTGTGCACAATCAGCTGCTCTATGTGGTCAGATTTCACTCTCACAGAGAAGTATTGTAAAGGTGTGCATAGGTGCACGCAGCAAAAAAAATAATACATAGCACATTTTGCAGCACAATGCATCAGACCATCAGATGGTCTGAGATTCTCATGTATGGTTGGTGATTTGATGTTTGAGGCAGGCAAAAGCTTCTATAAATGTGAGCAGATGAAGCAGTTGCATCTGCCACCTCAAGACAGGAAAACAAATCCTACATGTCTTTCATATTGACAGAGCTGCTGATGTTGCTTCTGCCAGTGCAAGTGCTGCTGGTGCTGTTGTGCTGTAGCACAACAGCACCAGCAGCTGCTGCTCAATGTAGCTTTCATTACTAACCACTTTGGCAATGTAGTAAGAGCATCAGTGGCTTCCAGCATTGCTGTCGGACCACAACCAGACATGATCCTCAACCTTCTGTGCATCTGTGCCCACAAATTCATCCATCTGCATCAACAGTAGCAGCCATGAGTCATGAATTCGCAACCTGAATGAACATAGTCAAGCTCTGTCTGCTTGCAGCTCATGGTTGCAGCATCTCATCTTCAACACATGTACCAAAACACAGGTCATATTGCTGGATCCTCAAACACTTCACCAATGAATGTCTCCTGCAACACGACAACCATGATAGTGGATGAGGACCAGCAGGAACCTACCCTGCGGCCCTTCTTGTATAAGCGGAACGTTGGCGTATACTTGATGCCCTGTTCAGCATGCACAGCAGGTCAGCTAGGGGTCCCAGCATACAAAATGTGTGCGTCAGACTTGAGAGGCATGGCAATGTAGGATTGTTTATGCACGTCTAGCACAGTCACACTACAGCAAGCATCAGCCTGACTTGCATGCACAGTGCGCTGCTGTGTCAGCATAGCGCAAGTCAAACCATACAGTACAGAGCACAAACATCAGCAGTGCAAGCAGTAAAGCTGTTGAGGTACAAAGGTGCATGAGCAGCAAGAGCAGGCAGCAGGCTAGGCTCAGGTTGTTGTGGGGAATGCTGTAAGACTTGCCTTCACAGCATGATCCATGTAGTCCATCTGGGCTACAACAAACTCCTGCTTTGGGAACTGCAGGCAGTGCAGTCACAGCTTTCTACACTTGTAAGTTGCTGTGGCCAACCTGTGCATGATTGTTTGCAAATGATGCATAGCTTGCAAAAGTGAATAGTAAGAAACGAATAGTAAGAATGCACACCCTTTTGCTGATTTCATAGACGCTTGGGAAAAGCTCGTGGCAGTGATGGCACCAGGAAGACCCAAACATTGTCCAGACCTGTCAGCAGCTGCACTGAATTATGACAAGCCTCTTCGGCAAAGTAGCTCAATGCCACAAGGAAGTCAAAGCGCAAACAGAACGAACTTGAGATATATGCAGGGAGTGCATGTCCAGCACTTGACAGCACCGAGTCTGCAGTAGTATTTGCTGCTTAGCTAACACAAAGCGGACTACTTTTTTGGCCATATGCATCTCCGTACCAACTTGTCTTGACTTTGCTGAAGTTTGAGGCCAAGCTCGTCATCTGTGCGTGCGGAAGACATATTTGTCGATATGCTCGGTCCCTGCAGGTCAATCGTGCTCGTACGCCATAACGGCAGATTTGGTGGCAGTTCCAGGTGAATGTCAACTCACGTTGCTTCCATCGACTCCTTTGTTGTCCACGACGGGTTCGCTCTGTGCCAACGCTCCCCAGCTAGCTCTGTTGGACGTCATGGGTAAAAGTGAATGAAAAAGCTGTCAGGTTGCGTACTCCTCATTGAACGAACCACTGATTACTAACTAATAAGCTTGCGTTGACAGGCATCACGAACAAGCTCAGACCGCTGCTCAGATCTGGCCCAGCAAGTCAGGTTGCAACGCTTGCTCCGAGACCAAAACAGCTGCCCCGTGATAGCAAAATGCAGTTTGAACGAGCTTACACCCTCAGGGATATTGGGCAAGTTTCTTGACACAGGACTCTTGAATGTTAAAAGCACTGCTAATCCATGGGCTGCTTGAAAGTCGTCTCAATAGCACATTGCATTCTCTACATCATACAGATCATGCTCTATATTCCAAACTTGTATTCAGCACTTTAAGGCACATTGGAGCAAGAACACTGCCCAAAATTTGCAACAATCCAAGTAGTCTCAACAAGAACGGAGGCAGTCCCACTAGCTGGGACATCATATGTAATGTATTCAGCTTGCCAATGGCAGCAGGCTATACGTTTGATTCTATTTCAGCCTGAAGCTCTTCGCCCAACAGCCTCTACTCCTCAGAATTCCTGATCATCCAGTGCCCCTGTTTGATGAAGTGCAGACAAAGTTCTCTCAGCTGCCCTGCCTGATAATGGTCAGCTACAGTCAGGAGACTACAGCAGTTCTCTGTGTCTAGCATCTTCTGCAGAGCCATCTCTGCAACACAGACCAGATGCTGCACGTCATACATGCAAGCCATCACCAGCAGCTCAAGGGCATCTCCCAGTTCAGCGTGCCCAGCTGCCCATGTCACACTCCCAGTGTAGAAGTACTCCAAGAAAAGCACAGCTGTGCTGTGGGAAGGATGCACACTGCAGGCGTCACAGCCTAGGCTCTCATCAATGGCTATGGGCTTGCTTGAGGCTGACCACAAGGGGTTCCAGTGCTTTGCAAGCACTGGGCAAGCGCTTGCCACAACCAGCTTGTGAACCAAGATCTCCTGCTGGCCAGTCAACACTACTGCATCTGGGTAAGCTTCTGGGTTGTTGAACTTGCCCTTCAAGTACTGGGCCACACTGGTGCTGGCTGTGACTGGGTTGGCATGCAGCTGCACAACAGCTGGGGCACCATCATGCAAATCTGTGACCTTCAGCTCATCAATGAACCATCTCTTGACGCGTGGCTCTTGGCTGAGCAGTCTCAGCAGCTCTTGAGGCATCTGGTACCCTGCAAGGCACGACACATTCTGGCAAGGACTCTGGAACAAAGTATACAGAGCAGTTTTCACAATTGAGATGACCATGGCAATGGCTGTGTTGCAGCTGCATGCAACACCAGAATGCAAGCTGCCAGAAAACATGACATGGACATGAACATGATTGCAACAGACCTGACATGGACATGCATGCAACAGACCGCATGGATGTGGCATATGATGAGTTTCTCCAATGTGGTCTGCGCGTAAAGCAGAGTGCATTGCTCAAGTAGCAGTCAACAGAGCAGAGACATCACCATGCTGTGCAGTGTCTTCTAGATCAAAGCAGAGCTCATGTGGGCGCACAAGCTGACGGCCTGCCGCCCAGATCCATGGCTCTTGCGCAAGCTTAGCTGTCACATTGCTGTCCAGGCCAGCATTTGTCCTGCCTGGTGCTGCTAGCTTCTGGCTGATGCTCTTCACGATAAACTGGTAAGCCTGCTGAGTGTCTTGCAACAAGATGTCAAACAAGGGCTTGCTGCTCTGCTTGGAAAGGCTTTCCATGTGGCCTGCAGCAGCCATCTTCAGCATGTGGTCCACTACATGCTCAAGCAATGGCTCGGTTGGCAGGCCCAGCTTCTTGCGCAGCTCCTTGGTGTCCCCATGTGCGTTGTCAGTCACAGGGACTGCAAGGGACACCAGTCGGCAGTGGTCATGGTCTGCGCTCTGGCGCAATGATGTGAAGTCTGGATGCTGGCTGTTGCTGTATGGGAAGTGCAGCTCTGCGCTCTTGAACACTGGGCAAGCTGAGAGGCTCAACCTGGTGGCTGAGTCACGCTTGTTTCGGTAGCTGTCTGTATTGCGTTGCAGCATTTCCACCAAAAGCCTTGACAGTCTCCTGCTGTCATCCCTGCTCAGGTCATCCTTGATTGCATCAAAGTGCTTGCTGCAGTGGATGAAGAAGTGTGGATCCGGCGTCCCCTCATGCGCAAGCCCATGTCTCTTCAGCACTGCCTGGCGCTGAGAGTACTCACTAGGAAGCAGGATATAGCCGCTGAGGGTCTCATGCTGGCTGAACAGTGAATTGAGCACGGCGCTGCTGCTGCTGACGCACCGGTTGATTGGGTGCAGTCTGCCATTGACAAAGATGTGAGTCAGGGAACTGATTTGGAGGCCTGGCTGCTGAGCAAGCTCGTCCAAGGCTTGCAGCAAAAGTGGTTCTGCTCTGGCAGGCTGGGTGCTGCTGACTAAGGGGAGCAAGTCAGTCAGCAACATCTTGAGTGACATAGCATGCTTGCCCGAGTGCTTTAGCAGCTTGCACTGCAGCTCTGAAGCTGTGTGGAACTTGACCGGCGTCCATGGCAGCAGCTGGCTGAGCTCTGAGATGTGCCTCCTTGGTCAAGACTCCACCGTCAACAAGCGTTCTTAGCCAGTGTATCAGCCTGTCAGGAGCCCTTTTGTCCTTGGTCCAGTTCCAAGGCCACAAGGCACACCAGGCATGCATCCAAGCCCTGTCCTCTCGCATAGTCTTCATCACAAGTAACAGCACCACTGCAGGAGCAGATAAGCCTTGGTAAACATGGACATGCAGTCACATTGAACTGACAAGAAAAGAAAAGACTGCGCCTTTCGGCGTCAATTTGGTGAGAAGCCAAGTGTTATATCGGGCTGCCAAGAGCAGCCACATTGTACGTTCATGAACAGTGTACGCTTATGTTATTGATGTCCTTGCAGCTAAATGGCTTGCTCATGGTACGAGCGTTTCTAATGTCTTGAAAAGGCATGAATCTGCAGCAAAAGCTTTGCACAAACACAACATATTCCCAGGTGGCCCAGCTTGCAAAGAGGGTTTGCACAAAGACAATGTACTCCCAGTTGGCCTGACCATCATGAAGAGCAAAGCAGGTGGATGGCGCTTACTCAAGCAGGCTTTGGAATTGTTGACTTGCTCAACACACCAACTGGCGTTGTCCTTCTCATACTGGGTTATATTAGGAGCTGTATCAAGGGCATGCGCCATCTCTAGGCGGTGAACTAGAAGGAACAGCAGCTGTAGCACTGCCTGAGGTGCACCAGCTGGTGGAGCCTTGGACTGCTTCTTTCCAACAGTCATTTGGTGACACCCTGAAAGAAAAGAACAGGCTACGCCTTTCGGTGTTGATTTAACGAGAAGCCAGGTATTGTAATGGGCTGCCCAGGGGTGACACCTTGCATCAGCAGCTGGTGTGCGTGTACACATGCATGCCATGTATAAGGCGCTACACCTGTATGATTGGCTGCAAGGACACGCTTCAGTTGAGACCAAGGTATTGCCTTCCAAACCTGTTGCATCAACAGCACACATGCCACAAAGGTGCCAGTCACTAACATAAACCGCTGTGTTGGGCAAATGCTTGTGATGCGAGCGCAGTGAATCTTAGGCAGGTATGTCCTTGATCATGCTTTGCATGCACAAGCCCAAGACAATATGAAGTAGGCTGTTGCTGTGTTTATGCGCTTCTGCATGTGCAAAGTTGACTGGGATTGCACGTACCAAGCATGATAAGGTAGGGTTGGAGATTTGGCATCTGCGGTGTCACCTTCCCCGTTTGGACATATCGATCCATGCACCGCTGTGCATACTCCACAAGAGGAGGCACACACACCGGATAAGCGTGCTTGCCCAAATACACAAAATCTGCCTGCTGTTGCAGAGTCTTCATGATGACATCCAGAGTCTTGGCTTGCAGCTCCCATGGATGCAATGGGGACAAGCCAATGGTTGGGAAATCCTCATTTGGGAAAGCTGCTGAGTCAGTGTCCGGTTGTGCTGAGGAGCTGGGTCCCGTATACTTGACCAGCAAGTCTATCAAATCCTTACTCAGACCCTGCATATTTCCTCCTATCTGAAGTAGGTCTGTGCTAATTACCGATGACCAGGGTCCAATATTGTAATTAGCACAGCCTTAATCTGAAGTGTGTGATACTATCATGGGGCACAAGTGAGGGCAAAGCGTCACTGGGACATAGCTCAAACCATGACTGTTGATGCATGTTTGCTCTGACTTGCCCAATCTGGGAACCAACATTGCATTGTATGTACACAAAGGTTTTCTTGTGCTTGCACAGACAGACCTCTTGTGAGTACACTGTGAACACAAGGTAGCCAACAATGCTTTCAGCTTGGTCATAGACCAGCAATGCCACCATACCACAAACAAGTAGTGTCTCGTGGCATACTTGCTGTCAAGCATTCTATACAAAAGAAGTTGCAAATCACCTCTGGAAAGCACTGTTCAGCTGGCTCCCAGTCTGGACAGAGAACCCCAAGGGATGCCACCAGAATCTGCTGCTGCAACCTGTGGCTAGATGTCAGCTTGTGCAGCTGCTGCAGCTTCTGATGGAGTAGTGGTACAATCCCCAACCTCTGCACAGCACAATGTCTGTGTGCACATCTTTTAAAGGCATGAAACATGCGTTGGACCAGTTGTGTGTCTGTTGCACCAAGTGCAAAAACGCAAACCTGTGTTTTGTCTCTTGAGTCGTAGTCTAAGTCACAATGAGCACATGCTGTCAGCAAACTGGTGGCGTACCTGGCTGATAGCAGAAGCCCTTTTGGGCAAAGACAAGTCAGGTACAGCGCACAGCTGGCTGCACATCTCAAGCACTCTTGCCAGTGCCACACAATGCTCAGTTTGCCATGGCAAAGGCGTCTGCAGTCAACACAAGGAGCTGTCACAAACAGCCTTGATTTGGTTGTTCATGGTTCAGGAACAGAGCTGCACAAGTGCTGTAATATGGAATCTGAAGGCTGTCATTGTGCCACACAACCAACAATGATTGACTGGAATGGTCTAAGAGGGCATATCACATAGTTCCACACAAGCTTGCTGCATTTGTTCACTCAGCAAATGCATGTTGTTGTGCAAGCAGAACACGTGTGTCAGCACCTCAAGAGCAGCACGTATGGCGATGTATACATCTTTGAAGAAGTTGCTGAGTAAGGCTTTTGCTGCCAAAGGCGCTGCTGTATTGGCCAGCTCGTGGGACTTGCCCAACTGCAGCTGATTCCCAATCTCCACTAGGCACAGGCGAGTCAGGCATGCAGCAAAGGTGAGCTGCGCAGGCAAGTGACCCTCCAAGGCGTTGAAAAGAGCATGCAGGTTCACGGTTGCAGCTTTGTCTGGATCTGTTGCTGCACTGTTGGTGAATGCGTATTGCATGTGCTGCTCTACAAGGAAGCACTTGCAAATGACGTCATTGTCATAGGCAGCGAAGATTGCGTTCAAGACTCTGGCAGCTGACTCGTGGCATGCCTTGTTGGCAGCCATGTCGTCTGCGTAGCACACATAGTTGTTGCATGGTGTGCAAGCTCTGTGTGACAGTGTCTTAGATAGATGCAATGACATACCACTTTCAGAGGCAATGCAGCAGCATTAAGCACAGCTTACCCAACAGAGCTGCTTTGCAGACACTTGTGTGCAAGGGGACATGACACACATGTTCAAAGGAATCCATGCAAACACAGTCATAAGGCATGCTCAGGCTCAATGCAGAAGAGGCATATGGAGCGTGCTATACATGCATGAGATGCTTACTAAGCGCAAACCAGAGGTGAGCCACGTTCTTCCCTTGCTCCTCCCAAGACACCTGTTCGTTGTGCCAAACCGCCTTGTCATCAGCTGCTCTTTTCAGGATAGCAGATGCCAGCTTGTCTATTGAACCAGGTGTTGTAGTGGCAGGATCCCAGCCTTGCAACACCGGCTTCAGCATAACAGAAATGAGTTGGAACTGATCAAAGTCTGGATGAGACAGACGATCAACCACGAACTGATGATACAGGGACTGCATCTCTTCTGAGCACATCGCCAAATTACTGACAGGCTCGCTGTTAGAGACTGTATGTCTCAGCGAAGGCTCGACTGTTGGCAAAGCACAAATGGTGCTGCTGTACGACCGATCTGTGGCAGAAAATACTTTTAAGCTACTCCAAACTACAAGTGCTGCTGGTCAGCCGACTGCGTTGATCGCTCTGATCACATTATGAGCGGCTGGTCCACCAAGGCCTCTTGTTGGCAAAGCAAGCGGCACCGTCTGTCTGACAAATGGAACGTTTCGCAAACAGTCCTCGTCAGGGTCTTTGCAGTTTGATCGTCACCCCCCAGCGCGCTCCAAAATCACCGTGACGTTCGCTCACTCTGCAATACGCTTTTAGGCTCAGACAGGCAGTGCTGCGTCGAGCAGAATGTCATGCATTGTGTCACGCATTGTCAGCGAACTATAGTGACTATGCTGTGATCGCAGGCTTGTCGATCGATGCCGCTTTCGCCTATTCAAGCTTGCACTGCAAGTGATGTGAAGAAGACTCCTACAACCACCTGCAATTTAGTCAAATGAGCCCAACGACTGTAAAATTTCTGCAAAGCAACAGCAATGGCGACGCTGATAAGCGGTGACTGCTTGGAGTCCATGTTCTGCTCACCCGTGACAACAACAGCAGCACATGCTCGAGCTCCTGTGTCTGATCAGTAGCCAATTGAAGCAGTATTTTCAATAACTGTTGTTACAACAGACTCGACACATCTACATGATGTTCATGAGTACTTGCACGTGCCTGCTGTATAAACCAGAACAATAACGAAGTGTTGAGACATATCCCCAGTCAATGAAATATATAAGCCCAATGGCAGCCTACAGCAGGCAAACATCAACCTCACCTGAGCCGCACATCAATAAGTCTGACTTAAGAACACAACAGTGCATTACCCAGGACCTGATCCTGCAGTGCAGTTCATTCACATTCAACATCAGTTTGAAAGCCTGCAATACGAAGCCATTCGCAGTTTATGAATCCAAGCTTAAACTTCACAACTACTGTCAAGCAAGCAGCCAAGGCATTACCAGCACTGCAAAACTGAGGCGATGCTTGGCAATGCTTTGGAGCTGACTTGAGTCCAAACAAAATTCCGTAGAATACCCCAATTACCGCATTAGCAGACAACAGCGCCCATGCAGGCCCCATGAGCGACATCATCAGATGTCCACAGGCACTCTGACTTCAAGATTCCCCGCTGCCCTTTGACAGGGCACATCTTCTTCCCTGACCATAACAGTGCCAGAGCCTGATTGCCCAGCAGAGCATTGTGAAACCAGCTCAGACTCCATGCTGGGCTGAAATAGATCTTTTGAGGAGGTGTTTTCAGACCGTGGTGTGACCCAGAAAGGGATGCCACACAGTGACAAGCCAGAAGACTTCTGCCTTTGCAGCTGGCCTGAGGTGATGGACTTGATGCGGTAGAACCCCCTGACCGGCAGGTGGGCGCCTGGGAGGGTCTGGGTACCCCTCTCTGATGGGGCCAGATCCCGCCACTGCTGCATGGCCTCGAGAGACATGTCCATTTGCGTTGCCAACAGAGTCTGCAACCACAGACATGATTCAATGTGCACGATTGCACAATGCATCACCACATGACATCAGGCCACACGGTTTTCACAGACAGATGTGTGGTCATTGCACTATTCGCAGGGCTGGTCAATGTCCTAGAGTCTCAAATATGCAAGGCAGAGTCTGCAAGGACACCAGTGTGCGTGGGCGCAGCTGCCTCTGGTTCTGCAGGGTTTTGTGATTGCATGAGTTGGGATCAAACCAGGAAAAATGGCAATGTTCTGATCCAAATGTCACAAGGATTTCACTGCACTCTCTGCTTACAGCAGTCACAGGTTAGTGACACACAAAGCAGTACAGCACAGTCTCACATGAGACAAATCCCTGCTCGTTGTTTGGTGACTTGGAGAGTGGTCAGAGAGTGGCAGGCACATATAGGGATGTGCAAATTACTTAGATCACACAATCAATGTACGTAATTACCCAGTGTCGCACATACTGCATCTACCATAACATTGAAATAGGCAGACCTGAAGATAGGGTGAGGCTTCAACAAGCTTCACAATGCCCTCCATGCCATCCATGAAGCCCTGGTTGCTGAATTGAGCCAGAACTGTGGACATGATAGCATGATGGTAGCTGGTCAGAAAGTGCTGGTCCATGCTTTGTCCTGAAGGTTCAGTGCGTACTTTTGTCAGCAAGCGTTGACCTGGCTGACATTTGTATTGCTCTATGCGTCCGGTTTTTGTGTGTTTTAAAATCAACTTGGAAGCCACACACACACAAACAGCATCACATATATGATGCGCTCCACAGCCTGCACAAACCCATGTGCATACCCACATGTGTACATCTATTGACGGATCCTGATGTGGGTTGACATGAAGACGTGCATTTGCACGTCCTTAGGCAACAATTTTGCCACAGAGCTGCAGCAAAAGGTGACACAGCCAATGAAAGCATGATTGTGTGTTTGACTGCTAACTTCATGCTGAGCTGCAGATGGCAGTGAGTAGTGCAGAGTATCAACTTCGTTATCACACACATGTCTGATTGGGCTGCCTATGTGCATTCAGTCAGGCTGATATGAACGACTGGTGTGTCGAAGCTGCAGGGCCTGCCTATATTCAAACAGTCAGGCTGGAATCAACGAATAACGGTAATGATGATATGAACAAAATGATATCAACACCAACAGTCAGGCTGGAATCAATGATCAATGGTAATGATGATATGAACATGATGATATCAATACGAACACTGACATCAACAGTGAGCTTTCCAGGTCGTGATGAGCTTGAGGCATGACTGATGAATCAAGGCAAAGGCTCACCTGCAGTACTTTGTTGAACAGAGGCCTCCATGGATGTTGGCGAGACCATCAGACGACCCAGATCATTCACAATCACGCGCTTTCCTGGCCGCTTGTACAGAAACAGAAACTTTGCTCCCCTTGTCACAATGTCCTGTGTGACAAACAGCTCTTGGGTATACAGAAGTGCTGGTATTTTCAGCAATATGTATGTTTGATAGTGGGGAAGTATACTCAGAAGCGCCTGGGGAGTAGTACCAGTTGTTCCTACTTGCAGGAGAATTTGGATTGGTGGTGAAGGGATCTATACAGAGCTGTCAGGCAGGCGTATAGCAAGCAGGGGCCAAGCTTAACTGAAGCACCGGTTTGAGAAGCCTTGTCAACGTGGAAGTGACAGAAAGAAATGCAGATCCACTGATGCTCAGAGGCTGTTCAACCCAGATTGGCTTTGCAGTCCTGATCAGCTCCCAATATGAGGTTTTCTTGTGGCAATCAGCATGCCAGCATTTATATATTTTGGTATGGTCTAATTCAGACTGGACCTATTTGCACCAACCCTTTGCAACGGAGTCAGTGCCAGACTGATTACGTGCACGACTTATGATAGCAACCGCATTGTTGGTCCATCAACAATGTGGTTGCTGCTGCATATCTAGCTGGGTGTACCTGGTCATTGATGATGCTCCAGGTGTCGGGCACGACATGGTTGTAGTCCCTGGCAAAGGCATGGTTGCCGGTCCTGGGAGCCCCGAAACTGTAGCACACCACCTCCACACACTGCCTGCCAGCTCCCTGCAGCTGCTTGCGGATGTCATAAGCTGCCAGTGTGGCCAAAGCACCACCCAGGGAATGCCCTAACACAACATAAACAGTCAGAAGAAGCAGTCAAATCCACAAAAGACTGAATGTAATAAATGGTGATGATCTACAACATCTCCCCAATGTAAGAGCGCGTTTTTACTGTCCCCAGGCGTTTCTGGATCTAGATTTCCAGTGTAGGGATGATTTATCTGAACTGTATAGACATGTCGGGATGGAAGAGAGCATGATAATAAGTACAACAGTGATAATCAGAGCAATGATGTTGTATACGCTTTCTGGCTC
>JAABUP010002100.1_pt1 | contig 40040 bp, 48 predicted proteins | sample 5559201 | NCBI WGS metagenome assembly JAABUP01 (sample SAMN10711887, study PRJNA513373) | rock metagenome | isolation source: Antarctica rocks | place: Antarctica | reverse complement strand
CTTGCTGCATGAAGCCGCCCATGAAGATGACGGCTCCAACTGAGCAGATGAGCAGTGTGGACATCATCTTGCCATACCCATTGGGGCCCTTCAGCCAGCTGCCCATGGCAATGTCAAACACCATTGCACTTCCATATGCAAATGTTTCACAAATACCTGCAGCAAAAGCTCCTACTTGCTCACTTTGCATCAGCATAGCTGAGCATGCCATAAACCGCTGTTGCTGCTGCTGGTGCCAGGTCTGATATAATAAGGAAGCAACACTTTCGTCTCACAATCACCATGCAAGGCAAAGCATAAAAGAAGGTGGACCACCTTCACATACCCAAAGATAAATGAGCTTGATGTTAATGGCATGCTCATTCAATGGCCGACACTAGAAAATGAGCAGTGAAATGATACCTTCAAGGACGGCTGAAAAGCTGCCACCTTTGCGCAGATTGTAAGCAGGCAGGGGCACGTAATAGGGCACTGCCCAGCCAGCCCCTAGCAAAATGACAGCTGTCACAATGGCTGCTGGAGACTGCACCCTGCAATAACACTAGACCAACAGTGAGCACGGCCTTTGATGAAGCCTGTGACTGCCAGCAGGAAGTATACGTATACATGCATTTATGTTCGTGCAGGAAGAAATGCTACTGACAGTTTGCATCTGGCAATGCTGATGTTGCACACACAACATTGCTGCCTCTTGTGCACGCACACATGCCAGCGTCTCATGCTTGCTGCGTATGCTGCATTTCAAGCACATTCAGCAGCGCATTTCATTCAAGCATGCGTCCGTGAATATTGCAGTTTTGATGAGCTTGCAAGCAGTCAAGATGTGGAGCGTCTGTCACTGTTCAGAGATGCGCAAACGTATTTGATGACAGCAGAGCAACTGTATGGACATGGTTCATCTAGAGCAGTGGCATACTTGGTGAGGACAAAGAAGCAGGCTGATGCCAGTATTGTGAGGCCAGTGATAAAATTGCGGCGGCCTGCTCCTGTGTATCGGCAGAACAGCATGCCACCACCCAACACAGCAATGGCAGATCCACCAGAAAATGCTGCAGAGATCTGCATGACATAAGTGCTAGGTGGATGAGGAGCAACATCTGAATGCAGCAGGCCAAGGCAATACACAGCATGAGCAAGTCTGTTAGTTTAAGGTCACAGGTTCAATGAACGATGTCTTGTAGTAAACAGGCATGCAATTGTTGTTGCAGACGAGCTGTGATACACATCCAAGTCATGGTAGTCAGCACAAGCTTGGTAGATGCAGGTGCAGTTAGATGAGGCATCCAGGTAGCAATGCAATGGCCGCCGCACAAGAGAGGGACACTCTTTACCAAGAAATGCACGGCACCTTGTCAAGACATGTGTTGACAAAAGTGGGTGAGTGAGTGATTGAGTGATTGAGTGAGTGATTGAGTGAGTGATTGAGTGAGTAAGCAAGCGAACAAATGAACGCATGAAGGAATCAATGCGTGGACGGATGGATAAAGAATTGTATGAAGTGTCATTGTGTGACGCAAAGCTGAAGCTCAACAGTGAGAGATATTGCAAAAGCCACCTGAGCAGCAACTCCACCAGAGACTCCAAGGGCATCCACAGCCCACATGTTCATGAAGGCTGTGAACTCATACATGGTGTGCAGACAACACCTGGCCACAATGGCCATCAACACCTGCGATTGCAATACAGCTGTCAACAGCAGATGTAATACAGATCAAGCAAGTTTTACCTCTGCAGTCCAGACGCAAGGCCATGAAGCTGTACATGATAGCTTCCCAGCGACTGTGTTGCCTGTCAACATGCACAGTGCATTGCAAGGTCACCTTGTAAGCCTGAAGGAGACAGAAGCAGGGGGGCCTGTAGGAACTCGAAACATGTGAAAGAGCAGCTGTCCTGAGTCTTCCAGATGCCGTGAGTGGCCAGGGATATCATTACACAAGCATTTGACTCAATCACTTGCTGACAGGCGTCATTGCAGCAGAGGCACACCAATTCGCCAGGTATGTCTGTGGATGTGTGGAAGTCATGAAACAATAGCAGGGTGGATTGTGAGGGTGACTGCAGCAACAGTGGAAGGTGTGGTGGCATCACCTGGGGTGTTGTAAGGAAGTCCTTGATGGCTGCTCCCATAGAGGTGGCCTTGGTGGCTTGCCCTTGGGCCACGTTGGCAGCAGCATCTGCAGCCTCACCCCCCTCCTCCTCACCCCCTGAGCCACCCCTCTCGAACCCAATCTCAGCTGTCAACATCTGCATGAGAGTCAGCTGCGCTTGGCAGAAGCATTGCGACAGCGCAGCAAACTGCTGTACCGGTTTCACAGGAGGCAATACACAGTCACAGGAAGCAGAGTTGAGCACATGTTGTGAATGTGCAAACAAGCAAGAGATGTGCAGCACATGAAAGGTCATTTGCAGTCAATCAACATGTTGTGATACTGCCTCTGAATTTTGGTGTCGCTGTCGCTTTGTCATGCCTTCTTTTGCTTTCAGCTACAAGGCTCAAGTGGAGACGGAACACTGACTGTTGTTTGAATGAGGGTCTACAGAAACCGCACTTGCACCAGCAGGTCCACCCCTCATCAACGCTCATTCATACAACACTGTCACCGGTTCATGGCCCCTGCATCTGCCTCAATCTCAAATGCTCAATGGCAGGCGCCAAGCTCACCTTGCCAGGACCAGACTCCGTGGAAACCTCAGCAGCAGTATTGGGCCCGCCCCCCACATTGTAGTCTGAGCCCCCGCCACCACTGAGGGAGTATGGGAACTCATCTGGCATGGCCACAACTAGCATGATTGCCATGATGCCAGCAAAGGCTGAAGTGATGTGGAATAGCAGCCGCCAAGAAACGCCTATCAGCAGCAGTCCTCCCAGTGCAGATGCTCCCACTGTGAAGCCAACCTGTACAGCAACAACTGTGTTTGCATGCATGCATTGTACACCACCAAATGGTGTGGAACACTGTTTGCCAGAATATGCCTGTTAGCAGCACACCTGTAAGAGTAGATGCTCCCACTGTCAAGCCAACCTGCACATTGGTCCATCTGTAAGCAAAGCCTGATTTGAGGAATGGGTATTGCCGAGCATGTCCTATCAGCAAAGCAATTTCAGTGCAAAAGTCCCCACTGTGCAACAAGCTGTGCATGACAGTCAGCCCTTGTTGAGCAACAGAGTGGAATTCAGAATGGGTAATGCCAAGGCATGCATTGTAGCAGCAGCCCAGTGACTGCAACCTTCAAAGTAAGTGTCTCAGGTCAGTCACCCTTCAAGCACACACAAGAGGTGGCAAGCCTTGCCTATCACTGGATGGTTGCCTGATGCACACGTACCAACTGTACGGCACATGCCTGCTTGGCTGCCAGATGCAATGGATGGCTACAGTGCGGTGCAAGCAAGAGCAAAAACCAAGATGTGAAAGAGCTGCTGCTGCCAAATGCTTGTCAGCAGCAGGCATGCTGTATGTTTAATCCTTTGGCACAAACAGAAATGCAGATCATTGCTGGTTTGCTTGCTGCCTTGCATAAGCAAAGCCTGCTGAATTGCTGTATCAGCTGGAGAATCCCATATCAAATCCTCAGAGATGCTTGATGGAGAGAGGTCGACTGGCAACGCAATGACAGCAACATAAGGCCTTCTCAATGAAAGAGCTGTTCTCTGCCTCCTCCAATTGACAGTCATTTGACAATAATTTCAAGGCTTACCCTAGCGGCAAAAGCAAGGCTACCCAGGGAGGCACCTCGAGTCTCCTCTGGGGTCCAACAGCAAATCAGCCGTGAGGCTGCCACCCAGCCAGAGGCCTTTAAGCAATCAAATTTCAAGCTCAGCAGAATGCAATTGTGCACACACTGCATGATGGGTAGACAAACAGGATGCATGCAAACAGGCTTTGTACAAATTGCTCTTGAGCAGATCCTTGACTGTTGATTGGCAGATGCAGCAGTCTGACACATGCAAGGCAACGTCGGCATGGCTGCATTCTTTTTGCATGGTGTTTGTCATGCTGTCAAGACACCCACAGATGCATCAAGCTCAGGCCCTGACAAGCAGCGCATCACAAAAGGCAGGCAGCAGCTCACATAGACTGCTCTGCTGAGAAACCAGGTGATGTTGAACCAGGTGAGAGTGTTGCCCACTGCCATGAGGCTGTTGAAACCCCCTGCCCCGATCAACACTGCAATCAGTGCCCATTTGGGATTGACCTTGTCCAGCACCACACCAGCTGCTGCCTTGCCAATCTGTGCAGCAGGAATGCCTCTCAGCACGTCCTTTGGCAACCGTGCAGCTTGCATTCAACAACGCTTTTCGGCGCGTAACCTCATGTGTGGTGAAAATGAAAGCACAGCCACTAGCATAGTCAGTGTTTGCAAGATGAGCTGACAAGTTGGCAGCTTAAACACTAATATGCTGACAGCTTGCTTAATGAATTCGCATACTACATAGCAATACCACAGCATATGTGTGACATACTGTCTGTGGGTTGTTTGACAAAAAGCTGTGGTGCCACAGACCAGGTGCAATGTGTGACATCCACAGCGTTCACTAATGCTCCTTGTGCCCAGCCCAACAGCAGGCAAGCATTGCATTGACCACATGTCCCACAGACATCCAAGAACAAGACCGCAATGTGCTACATGTTGACATGTTATACTGCAACCTCCCAACCTGACAAGCTGACAGGTGGGGCATCTTTCCATTGTAAAGGCATAAACAACATTGTGGGTGAGATGCATGTGCAGACCTGCTATGGCAGGCATGATGAAGAACAGAGACTCACAGTAAGACCAGCAGTACCAATGGCCAACAGCATTCCAACACTGGCTGCTGGCAGCATGACATTGGGATCACTGGTCATGCCTGGCAGAGCCACTGAAAGCACCACCCATGTGTTGATCTCAGCCTGCACGTCACATAAACACACCTCACAATAAGTGCCCAGCAGAACAGGTTCCACCACACAGAGCGGTCATTGCTCGACCTGCCAGATCCACATTTACAAGTGTTGGCGAAGCACAACTGTTGCACAGAGTGACTGACAAATGCTTATCATCAACGGCCTGTGCATGATGGAATTGCATATGATGTCATAGCTTTTTGTCTGTGAGTACAGCCTGCCTTCCTGCTGAGAAGGGGGTGCAGGCTGTGGAGAGTTTGCGAAACATGGAAATGGGCTATTATGCACCAAGAGGCCGTTATGAAGAATCCCGCATTCCAGACAGCGCAAACTTACCAGATATGCAATACAAACAAGAGCCTTGAAAATTTCTGGACGTGTTTCTGGAGACACATTGGACCGGAGTAGCTGCATGAAGAGCGCCTTGGAACCACGGAATGAACTCATGAACTGCAGCACCCATGCAGCAGTTGCACAGCAGCTTCAGGACAGAAGCAGACTCACATTTGCTTGACAACAAGAGGAGCAATAAAGCAAATGCATGATGTTGCGTGGAAGCAGAGTACAGGAAGGACAGCTTGGACTGAGACTCAGCTGTAACATGCTGCTGAGCCCCAACACATGCCTGATCATAGCAGCCAAGCACTCACCGTGTTTCCTCTGGCCGTTGAGCAGTAATCAAACACAGCGTTTGTCTTCACTTGCTGTCTGCTTCTGCCCTGTGTAGCCTTCCTGGCCTGCGAGAGAAGGACAGTTCCCAGGACTGTTCCAGGACAGCTCAGGACAGTCAAAAGATCCAACCTGACTGGCGTTTTGAAGCAAAAGAATCGATTTGCACCTGAAGGAAAGGCGCATGTCGGGGCTTCAGGCCACATTTGTAGTGCCTGGTTGTAGGAGCCACATACACCCGACTAGATCCAACTGCTGCTCTCACCACATGGCCCCTGTTTACGCCCTCGCATGACTCAGTAAAGTCAAGAAGCAGCTGTATACAAATAACGTGCAGCAGCAACAGCTTGACGACACAAGCTCGAAACACGCGAAAGGAGTCTGATCACGAGCTGACCTCAAGGAAAGCCCAGGAGCTAGCCCGGGAGAGGCGAGCGCGTTCTGCATCGACTTAACGTCAACGGACGTTGAGCTGATCAAGTCTGTGCAGCAAGACGTGCTTGCTTGGTCAAGCAGCTCTGAGTAAGCCGAGCGTCAGCTTTGGCAAAAGGAATCGGATGTTTGCGTTGAAACGTCACAGTTGTCGCATAACTATTCTAACGCGGACACCTCAGATACCGCGAGCAACACTGCTAGTCGCGCCCGATGTTGATGCTGATGGGTCGTACGAGCTGCAATGCAGCCCTACACAGACGAAACTCTCCAAAAGTTATGGCAAAACTCCAAGCGATCAAAATGCTCAGGCACGGCATGCGTGTACAAGTGCAGTGAGTCTTCGTCAGCGTGGTTAGTCTTCAAATTCCTCTTATCCTCAACAAGCCCTAGCTGTGGCCATTGTTCAGCTCTTAGCTTGTACTTGGTCTGACATCAGCTTTTGTAGCCTGCAGGCTGTGTTTTCGAACCTCTTTTATGCAAACATAAGTTGTAGTGAATTGCTTAATGCATGCAGATGATAGAGTTAAATTGGACCATGGCGGATGGTGCGCACCCTGACATGCTAGCATTTGACCTATACCTCCCGAGCCATATCGCTTCGGATGTTTGGAACTTGCTGCTAAGGCAAAATGCGCTAGACTGTGTAGCAGGTGGGTTTTTGCGGCTAGCATTGGATTTTTAGCTCCTGCTCCATAAGATGTACATGGTCATGGGGCAGATTGTCACATGATCTCCCAGACACTCTTTAACAGAAGCTCGAAAGCAGAAACGCAATTGCGACAAACTGAAGACTCGATTGTATAACTGCCGCGAATTCGCAGGACAGAACATTGCAAGAGGATCGAAATAAGGACATTTGCCCAGCTGGTCTAGCTGACTTACAAAATTGGCAACATCATCCGTACATATATTGAGTACTATGGCTTGCTGTCATCACCCCATGATGAGTCGCCAAATGCTATTCCGCTCTCCCTGTTAAGCTTCTCAGCAGCTGTGACAATATTTTCTGCAAATTTCTGATACCTGCTGATCACTGGGGTTGTGAACACCAAGTATGGACCAAGCACAATAGCAGCAACTGCGCCTGTAATCTTGGCAAAACGGGGTCTACGCCATGCCAAATAGGCTATGCCAGCACCTGCATAGTCAGATGCATATGCCTCAGAGTAGCTATGTCACCCTGATTAGGCAGCGGAGGATTTGTTGTGTGTCCTGGAATGTAGCTGTGTGCAGCTATATTTGCACCTGCAAGTGTCCAAAGGTCTGCGTCACTCAACGTACACCAACAATGACCACAGTTTGCATGCTCAATCATTCGGAAGCTGTGTGCTTTGCCAGTGGATCCCTCAAGAAGGCAGCACCAAGAAGGGCCAAGGCTTACCAGCAGCCAAATTGATCCAAGGGCCAGCCTGAATGGGGAGAGCCAGTGCATCGGTGCCGCAGTACTCTGCCACCTTTTTGGCAGTCTCGGGGCTGCCTGCCTCATCCCATCTAGCCTGGATGCCCTTGACATGGGCAGCCCCCACCACCCCAACCACCCCCTGCCCCTCTGCCTTATTGCCAGCCTCCCATAACCGCCTACAGACAAACAGGTGCATGGTATTAATGGCAGAAGCACTGGCATACCCTTCATTGCTTCTCGATTGCCTTTTCATCACAGACCTGCTGTTGACAAGCATGTTCAAGCTTGCAATCACGCAATCCAAGGATAGATTGGCGGACAAAGCGCCATGCAACAGTGTGCTGGGACCAGACAGCATGCAATTCATGAAAGCCTGGCCATCAACAGATTATTGAAAAGGCAAGAGGGCTTCTAACAAATGTGTTGCCTCAAAACAAGCATGCCATAGACCATCTGAAGTCACCCTGACACATGTTTTGGGCCTTTGGCAGCCATGAGGTCTAAACATAGAGCAGCAATGCACGCTTGACTACCTACCTGCTCATTGGACATGCAGCAAGACATCTGTACGCAACACATTTCTATGGCCACGGTTTGCATAGCAACTTAACTTCCTAACACCAAGTCAGCACAACAACAAGTCAGTGTGTCTTACCTAGCAAGGATCAGATCGCGTTCATGGCCCAGGACTTCATGCATAGCATCCCGATTGGAGTCCATGCCTGTCACCCCCTTCACCCCCATCATGGCCTCATCCTCCACTTCCTTCATTCCATCATCCCCAGCCTGCATGTCACCACCCAATCCTTGTACATGTGTTCCAGCTGGTAAACGTGCCCGGAGGTAACCAATGCTGGAGATTGCCTTTGCGCTGAAAGGCAGCCTACCAGCTGCTTGGAGCATTAGAATCTCCTTTGGCAAACATCTGTACATGAGCTGGCATCAACAACCCATGCTGACATGGCAAGGACTGCAGTCAAAGAAGTGTGCACAGCATCCAGGTGCTTTCAGAAGCTCAAGTCATGCTTGGCTGTGCACATCGTCAGCCAGCATGGGCTGTTGTTGCCAATCGGATTAGCTTAGTGCCCTGAGCATGCATGAATTGGCCAGAAAAGTGTTCCAATTATTGACTTTGTTGTGCCCAGATGCCTTGCTGATGCAACGATGGTGCTGTTTGCAAACACTGTACTGTGGCGGCTGGTGTGTACTACATTACATGGCAAAGCACAGTTCATGCTGCAAGAGATGCTTGAAGCACAGCATCTGATTCCTGCAGGCCTCAGGAGACAAGAGACCTCTTCCTAATTCAATAGTGCCACCCATACCAAATCTACTTGATGTAATCGAGTACCGCTCCTTGTTGCTCCATTATCTGAATGGCATGATGTGCTCGGATGGCTCTATATGCATTTTTAATGGGGTCGAAATTTACTCAGCTTCTTTCAGTCAACCTAGGCTTGTCTCACGGCTGTCAACAAGGTCTTTGACAGCGTCGTCACGTCAAAGACCACGTCGACAAACGTAAGGGAAGCCAAGTTTGATAGCCTGGTGGTCATAGGGTTTATCAAAACCAGATCTTCAGTTCCTGATGATGTGATGCATTATAATGCGGGGAGATATTCCAATGGAGATCGGTGCTGACCTTTACAGGCAAAGCTGCTTGAGAAGTGGCAGCAGAGCTTGCACCATACACTGTCACTAAAGGTTCACACATTGAGGCGTTGGTGCTGGGGTAAGCTTCCAGGGCAAGCTTCCAGGAGGTCCCTCAGACAAACATCATCAACTATTTGACAAAGTTGCCATATTATTCATCTCTCAGTTACCAGTTCCAAGACAGCAAATGCTCATGCATGAGGTCATGCCCAGGATGCATTTGTCTAGCCCTCTGCTGCCAGTTGCATAACAAGGCCCTGCCAGTGCCGCTTCCACTTATTGGATCCTTGGTAAGGTCACCCTTGCACATGTTTTGCAGCAAGGTGTGCAATTCCTGCTTGATCATCACCTGCCAAGTGCTTGTTTAGAGCCGTTTTAGAGCCGTGTAGATTGGTAGGGATGGTCTTGGCCAACTTCCATGTCAGATTGGGGGGACTTCTGGACACAAACACTGGGTACAAGTATTGGATGGCTAAAAGGAGTGTGGGGCTCTTGCTCTGTGTGACTGTGAGTATAAGATCAGTCATGCGCATGCCCTTTCTGTGATTCCCACTGGTGTTCCCATTGCCACTTAAAATCCCGATAATCACTCAGGCATGGGTATCAGGATTCTTTGATGACGATAGGAGCATCCGTGTTAATCACAGAAGGGGCGCAAACAGGACATTTCTTATACTCAAAGTCACACAGTGCAAGAGCCCCACACTCCTTGTAGCCATCCAAAACTTGTACCCAGGGTTCAAGATTTGGAGGGCTACAAGGAGTGTGGAGCTACTTCAGTGTCAGCCTTGTACCCAGAGTTTGTGTCCAGAAGTCCCCCCAAACTGACATGGAAGTCAGCCAAGACCATCCCTACCATCTACACGGCTCCGAGCAACCATTTGGTCATGTGAAAGCATAGATTGAACACCCTGCTACAAAACATGCTCAAGATGGACCCCACCGAGGGATCGTGCAACAGAACGAAGACATCATAGTACCAAGCGTCAAAAATCCTGTTATTGTGGCCGAAGATATCCAGTAAGTGGAAGCAGCAATGGGAGGGCCTTCCCATGCAAATTGGCAGCAGAGGGCTACACAGCTGTATTTGGCATGACCACTTGCATGAGCCATTGCTATGTTGGAGTAGATAATTGAGAGATTAAGAATATGGCAACTTTGTCAAATCACATACTATGGCCATAGTCACCCCCTTGTGTAGATCATATCATCTGGATGTCATTGGGGTTTGAACAATTCAGCATCTTGCTTCAGTTTAAAGTTCAGCCTTTGCTCTAAAAGCCCATCGTAATATCTGTATAGCTTTTGGGACTTGAAAACTCTTGTGCAGGTCTAACAGTCAGTAGTAGACGCTACGACTTTTTCTCAGCAGCTTACAAGTCAGCAGTTCCTCACAATGACTGTAAGGATAGCCTCCAAGATGCATTTCAATGCATCGAGCTGTTTGACACAACCTTGCTTGACTACATACTGTATCTGATGCAACATCTCTATAATCCAGGCATTTTATCAGGCTCTGCAAATCAGTGCATTCATGGGCAAAATCTATATCTGAAATCCGATCTATGTAGGCAGTGGCCTTTCTTTACTTTGTTCAGTGTGATGACGCCACCTATGGGGTCAACAACAGAGGGGGAGCATGCATGATCCAAGCAGTTGTTTGGAATGGCATGGACTAACAACCAACACAAACAGAGACACAGACAGACACAGAGAAAGATAGAGAGAGACATCGAGTCTGGCAGAAGTTATGGCTGGAAGGAAAAGAAGGCACGCAGAGAGGCCGACCTGCAGGGCTTGCTGCCTGAAGTTCTCTAGCATCTTGACTCCACAGTTTCTCACAGTCAACAGGTCTTGAGTGTCTATGGACGCCCCCTTGGTTGACCCTGCAAAGCATGATGCTTTCTCAGCACAGGGGTCCACCCTTGGCACAAACTATGCCCATGCCAAGATGTCGCTTAACTACGTGCAAAAAACACTGTAACGCCTGGGTTGCTGAGGCTGATGCTGACAGTAAGAAGCATGCAGTATGAGCACACATGTGGACGAAGGGAACATTGCGCTTTCCCCACGGCATCTGTACAGGCACTCTAGGCACATGCCTTACAGCATATAAAGCTGCAAGTGGTCTTGCTCTGCAATGCATCTTGACACAAACAGCAGATGCCAACAAAGCCTGACTTTGCTGCCAATACACTGTCACATGCAAGTTTGCTGGAGCAGCATGCCAAGTTGGGGTTGACCTTGCTTCAGCATCCTGCCAAACGCATCCACCACTGCCTGGCCATTATCACATCCTCCTTTCTGCACAACCAAGCTGGAACGGTTCAGGAAACATGGCAGCAGCAAACCAGAGCAGGCACAATGGGTTTTGAGCTGTTTCTGGTATTTTTTTGCAGGGCCTTGTTTTAGAATGTTGATGTTTGTCGGAAAAAATGTGGCGCATGCAAAAGCAGAAGCGACAGGCTATCAGTCCACATGATGACTGAGACTACACGACTACACCTCCAGGATTTTGTTCCATCTGTGTGGGTCCATAGCAGCTTCAGGCTGCTTGATCAATTCCTGTACAATGTTGCCTGCAGAGTTCTGCTTGTCTGCACCAGAATTTCCCCAGGCTTCACTGGGGTTGCTGTTGCCTTGATCTGCCCCAGCTAACATGTCACTGGCACTGCTTGCAAGATCTGATGCTGAGTCCATGCTGGACCTATCACTGCGGGAGCCACTTGTTTGCAGAGCTCCTTCTGCACGTGCACAAACACAAGAGCTGGGTGACGTCACCTGGTGCGCCATGCATGCACAGCATGTCCAGAATAATAACAGTGCACTTTGAAAACGCCTGGCCGCAGGGACACAGACTGTTGCCTTCAGCCAGGCTTCACACCAGTGATATACATAGTCAATGACCTCTCATAGGAGCTGGCTTGACCGGGTGCCTTACATCCAACAAAATGCTGTTTCAGAGGTTATGCTGATGCCTCTTACCCTGCGAGGGCGTGTGTCTGGGTATGAGCTGCGGCTGATCAGTATGTTGCATTGGTGTGCCTCTGCGATACTGCGCTGCCATAGCTGCCATGCGCTGCATGGTCATCCTCTGATCTCTGTCTCCCAGCATAACCTCTGCACCCACCTGTGGGCAGAGTGTCCAAACAAGTAAGTAAGTGATCATCGAATGCGGCCCAATATATGTGTCATTTTTACTGCATGACAAGCAGGTCAATCTTGTGAAGCCAACGTTACTTATTGAAGTATTGAGCTGACCAACGGGCAGACAAACCTCTTGTTGTGTTTGCAAGACAATGCTGGTTTTCCATATCAGGCCAGGTGCATGCTGGTTCATGTCACAGATTTTGTCAATGCTGATGACAGGGACTGACCTGTGTAGCTGCATGTTTGGCTGCTAGAAACTCGCCCCCAGCTGGTGTACCCAGCAAAGCACCTCCAACCACATATGCCAGCGACAGCATGTACTCCAGAGCATTGCCTGATAGGGCTACCACTATTGGCTGCAAATGTGAGCAGACAGGTCAGATGTCATGTTTCAATAGCAAAGAAGCCAATCGATTCAACGCAAGCAGCGTCGACCTGCAAGGGTCCATACTGCAAATGCTTCTTTATTCCATACTCATCTCCATCCGATGCTGCCTGTTGTAGCTTATCAAAGCGCTCCTGCGTTTGCACAATGACGATTCAAGCTTGGCCACTCAGCAATAAAGATCAGTCAACAGCTGTCTGCGATGACAATCTCACCTGATCAAGCTCAAGCACCACAACTCTTGGGCTGACAATCTGTATGACGTCTTTGACTTCTTGTGCAGCCTGCAGGAGCCATCATCAGACCCTCAAGACTGACACTGTGCATCTTAGGTCTTGACAACAGAGGCGGTGTTCACCTGGCCAGAAACATGCGCTACACCCACCAAGTACACCTGCACCGGCATATTTCTTTGAGATCATGATGTTAAGTTTTTGAGACGATGTCTGGACTCTTCAAGCGTAAGTCTAAATTTCGTTTACCCCCGGCATGCCTACAGCTCAAGTGCGCAGGGCGTTGCAGCAAAGCTTCGTCAACACACCTGACCACCATTGGGGTGTTGCAAAACAAGAGACGCTCCTGACTTGGAGGCATCTCCAGGTGAAGTATCTGGTGACGCTGAGGCAGCAGTCAACGAAGCCATGTTGTCGAGATCAGAACTGCAGGGCGTGTGACGGGCTGCAAATCACCTGCAGGTACTGCCCCGCAATAACACACACACGTTAAAGGGGACAGCGCGCATGCCAGCTTCAGACTGACACAGCTGATGCCATCCTGTGCACCTAGCAGCTGTCAACAATGTTGACTGTCATGACCAGTCAGCATTTGTGTTACCCATTTATTATGCCTAAACATCTGGTGACATCCCATCATGTATCATCTTGGCTTGAAAACAGGACACCTGGGGGTATTGCAAGGCACCAGGTATATTCTGGCTTGTATTCATCACATCACGTTGATCTGCCTGTGATCTCCGATGACATCAAATTTGGCTTCACGTTCCCTTAGGCACTTGGAGTCAGTCGGAGGATGCTCAATTCAGCAAGCTCTGTCCTCGTCATGCATCTCTTACTGGAAGTTGATAGCTAAGACTGATGTCATCATCAAAGCCTGCGTCTTTCATTGGGTCTTTGTAAACAAACATGAAATGCACATACCCAGTCTCAGCGATGCCGCAATACAGCTGAGCAGGTTGCGTCAGCTGACTGCTTTGCAGGCTCTTGGCAAAGTGCTTTTGTTGTATGCAAGCTGACAAGGCATCATTGTTCTGGGCGGATTCCTTCAGCCGTCCTTCAGGTGAATTAGCTCTGCACAGTCATTGCAAAGTCATTCTTGATCAGGCCAAACGAAGCATCTGTCATCTGTGTGGTATGAATTGCAACTTGCAAAATACCAGTACCAAGATTCAGCAGAGACCAGATGCAATGCAAAGAACATTGGATGCCCAAGTATTGCTCATATTATGGATCATCTGCAATGATGTGGTCAAGATCCGAGCAGTTTCTGTCCTCACGCTTGGATTCAGACACATGGCTTTCTCTGCAAGATGACAAGTCTTGACTCACCGCAGGGGAGTGGCATTGCTTCCTTGACTCAATGGGGCGACTGAAAGGCCCCGCATCTCAGCTCCCAGTTGCACACTGCTTCCTGACACCTGCATGACCATGGTCTGATTACATCTAATAAACGGCACGCAGCCAGGTGTGTGGCCAGCTATCACTGATGTGACCGTGCAGGTGATCATGAAAAGCGTAAACAGCCAAATCATCAAGGCAGGATTGGAGTTCTGGCTATTCTAAACTCAGAACAAAGTTGCTCAACAATCATGAACATTGACAATGTAGCAATCTAGGAGTGGCTGCTTTGCTTGAAGCAGAAATCTGCATGCAATGTACTGTGCTTGCGCATTAGTAGGGCAGAACAGCTGCAGTCTGCAAAGGCCAATCAGCATGCCTTTGCAAGGCTTTGATGCCGATACTTGTTGACAAGATTATGGCCTGGTGTGAGGTACTGGCAATTTACCTGTACATGCAGATCCCCTGTTCGTGTAATGGTCAAGGTGAGCGTTGAGGAGATGCCTTTCATCTTTTCTGCAATTGCCTGCATGCTACTTTGGTCAGAAAAGCTCCATGCCTTTACTCAGAACTTAACATTTTGCATGCACATCAAACTAGGCTTGCCTGCAGTCTGAGGATCTCTCCTTGTAGGTCAACATAAAACAAGCAGAGCTGTGTCACTTCTTTGACGCTGTTTAACTCGTCAATCTCTGCAAGCAGATAGCAATACATGTCCATGAACTAAGGCGTGTGCGACGCGACATATACACATATGTGTCTGTCTTGCCAGAAAAGCACGCAGTGTCACGTGTACCCTCTGACCTTTGACTTACAAACTGGGTGGGAGGAAAAGGCTTACGAGCGGCAGTGTAGGGCTTGCTGACAGGCAGATCTTGGGTCATGTTTAAGTTGTGACCTTTGCTTGCAAAGGTAAGGTATGGCCGAGATACCGATTGGGAGGATGGACCACCTGACATGGTGCACATTGCAAGCTTGACCTCAAGGCTGTCTGCTGCATTGTTGCCAGCTGCCTTGAGAACACGCAGCAACAGGGGCACTTGAAACACAAAGGCAATCAAGTTGTGGTTTTTGCTGATTGTTTTGTAAGTCTCAGGCTCAAACAGAACTCCCTGAAAGATGGTGGAACATGGTTAGTACTTCTACATGAAAGGAGAAGGCAGACTTTGATGAGCAACGAACAGCTTACCGCAGCCCAACGGGCAGTGATTTGCATGCCATCGGTGTCTTGGCTTGTTTGTACTAGGTGCAGGTCCTCTGGACCCAGCAACAGCTGACAGGTTTTACCAAACTTCTCGAGGGTTGGCAATAGACCTGGAACAAATTGTACTTTGCAGCACCCATCGCAAAGCAGAGACCAGCAATATCAGAGGCAGCATTACTTTTCTCTAGAGCTCGGACCCCCCGGTCTGAGAAAGTCCCTCTGAACTTCATACAAAAGCTTAAGCGACTTCTGGTGGGTGCTCGTGCATGAGATGAGACAGTATTAGTTCACATTATGTTTGATGACTGCTAGTCCACTTCAATGGTGCGGCTTGAACAGTCTTCGATCGTCGATCGATCATGCGGGCTCAACCTGTCAGCGAAAACGATGGCTTCGAAAACACGCAGATGCGAGGATTGCAGTGTGCTAAACACTCATGGCAGGTGGTTGTTTGACGCATCAGCATTTACGTCGTCCTGATGCATGCAGTGAGCTCAAGATGCAGGCAGGTCTGGCGCCACGGACGCACAGACCAAGTGCTCTGCGCTGATGCTATTACAGTGTAGTACTTCCACTTCCAGTGCAACCTACAAGCACGGATTGCACAGCATTTACCACTGTACTGATGTGCCATGCAAGGCATTGTTAATCATTCCCAAAGGGCTCGGCTAGAACCTATATGCTGTGTATCGAGCAGTCCTATACTTCCGCCTGAGCAGTGATGCATCATATTGCTGCCTTTTGTCTGTATCAGACAAAGTGGAGTTTGCTTCTGAGATGAGCTTGAACACAATACTTGCGCAAGATTTCTGAGCATCAGTGGTGGCCTTGTCTGGGTGATACTTGAGTGCCAGCTGCCTGCATGAGGGACATCACCCTTCAGCGAATTCTCTACCCACAGGACCTTCCAGAAGAAACAGGTCTTGCGTCACTGCACAGTAGCTTTGCACAATGTCCAGCACCACACCTGTAGGAAGCTTTGACATCAGTCAGCAAGGCTGTCTGCTGCAGTCCCAACACCCTGTAGTGGTTGACAGCTCCATTTGCCTTGGCTTTGCGCTGAACTTCCATGAGCTCAGCGCTCACGTTGCCCCCGCCCTTTTGAGACAGCAGCAGAAGATCCTGCAACAATGCGCCTTACTCTGTGGCAAGGCTTTGAATGCAACAGCGAAAAAATAATGCACAACAATGCAATCTTCTGCTGGCTCTAAAGCTGGTGCAACAGGTAGCATGCAAAGCAAAAATACCAAGTCATGCCCAGCTACGCCTGTGGGATGGACTGCACAGTGCCATTGCCTTGTTGTGCAGAGCAGAACAGTCAGCATTGTAACCTGAGCAGCATTTGTGTGGTCGCCAATGGCCACATATGCATCTGCTCTGCGCTGCAGGACTCTGACATAGGATGCATCCAGAGCCGATGCCGTGAAGCAGTCAGCAATGGCGTCTATGTACTTGTTCATAGCATGATACGCTGCCGCTCTGTTACAGTACAGTACTGCATTGAAGGCTTTGTCTTCCACCTTCACCTCAATAGCCTTGTTGTATTCATCAGCTGCCTGCTGGTGCCTCTGCTGTTGAAAGAACGCGTTACCAGCCTGTGAAACCCCAAACAGAACCATCTCAGACAAGTTCAATGCTGACTACGCTTTGATGTGCGATGATAGCAACACATTCATTCATAAAGCCTGGAACCAATGACTGAGCCAGCATGAGGGCATGGAGCATAGAGCGTGGAGAGTCGAACGAGCCAGCAGCAGTAAATCTGCATTGTACCTGCTTATATGCATCAGCTTTCTGACGGTCGTTAGCTTTGCGGCTCCTCTCTTCCGCCTCTGTTTGCTGCTGTCTTAGCTCAGCATTCTCCTGCAGAATACTGCCATGCTCATTTCAAAATTTGACCTTTGAAGCCTGCCATTAGCATTTGTACCCTCCTCACTGCAACCTTGCTTCACAAGCTCTGCTGAAAATTTGCCTGACAAACAGTAGCTGACGCATGGCTGCAGAAATTACAAAACTGAATAAAGACTGCTGTACACCCTACCACCGCCGACACTTCATTACTTTTGCTGCCATCACAATCAGCAGGGCTAGGTGCCGTGTTTGGAAAGTACAGTCCGCACCTGCTGCAGCCGCTCAGTCTGAGCCGCCATGGCCTTCAACCGCAGGGTCTTTGGTGTGTCTGCATCCCCACTTATGTCTGAGCTTGTTGTTGCCCTTGGGCTTTGTGACTGTCCAGTCCCACTACCCTGGGCTTCTCCCATCCCTTGCCTAGGTGGCACAGCGCCATCATAATCAACAGCAACAGCAGGGCTGAGCTCTGCTTGCAAGCCTCTGGTCTGCAGTGAGGGCTGGGCACCTGCAGTGGCTGCCTGCCTAGCCTCAGCTTGTGACCCTCTGTACAAGGCGCTGAAGCCATGGTGGTCTTCATGTGCCTGGTTAGACGATGAGCTGAAGTGATCTGCAGGGGCGTAAGCAGCCTTTGGGAAGGGTGAAGGGGCATGCTGCTGGAGACCTGGGGAGCCTAGCGAAGCAGAGGAGCCTTCTGCATATATGCCAGTATGCTGGGAAGTGCTTGGGACGTGGCTGCTGGGTGATGCTGAGTAGACCTTGCTCATTTCTACCTGAAACCTGCACAGCGCATGGTTGCTATTCACATTGTAGTCTTGATGGACATCCTTCTTCTGATGCAGCTGTCAGATAGGAGACTTTTTTGGGCAGGTGTTAGTGGCCTGCGCCTGTCCTTTTTGTGCGCACAATGCATCGAGGTGAGGTGGAAGCCGTGGCATTGGATATGAGCAATGCATTCCTGTGAAGCCATGTATACAGTTCCAAGGGATATTGAACTGAGCCATGACATTTGGCTGTGCTGGCTAGCATGGGGTCGCAAGCAACTGGAGCAAAGCAGGGCAGTGGAAATGGCGTTGTCTGAGCGCACAGACCTGAGATTCCCCATCTCTCTAAGCAGCTCTTCCCGTTCTGTTTCCCATTCATGTTGCTGCTGCTTCAGGCCGCTGATCTCAGTCTCTGAGCTAGATTGCGACATACTGTCAGCATCACGCCTGAGATACTCTTCTTCGTCTGCATCTAGGCTGCCACTGTCCTGACCATGTGCTGTCTGTCTGAAGCCTGTGCCAAAGGTATTCTGACGATCTGTGCCGTTGGACCTCAATGGTGTTCCAAAATTTTGTGCCTGAAAGCTTGAAGTTGCAGCATCTGCTTGGTCTGCATCATGGTCAGCACGGATGAAGGACTGCGAGCTGTCATTGCTGTCTGTGCTGGCGCTGACGCTGCACACTGGGCTTGTGTGGGCCATTGCCCGGCGCAAGGAGCTCTCAAGGCTGGCTGCATGGCAGACTGCCTCTAGCTCCTCCACTCGCATCTGCACATAGACAGAAAGGCAGCGGTTATGGCAGACGGTACAGCAAACAATCCTCATCTTAATACTGCCCTGCTAACTTCAGCAGCTGCTGCAGAGCTCTGCTATCGACTACAGCATGCAGGACAACTTTGTGTTGGTAGGCAAACAAACAAGTATGGAGGCTTGCAAGACTGCAGCTTAATATGCTGGGCTTTGCTATGTGTGCGGCATTGTCACCTGCTTAGAAACTTGCAGACTGGTTGAACCAAGATTAGAAATAGGCTGTTTGCTGCGTGTGGCCAACATTCTAACAGGCTGTACCAAACAGATACCGAACAGAAAAGACTGCTATACCTGCCACTGCAGGCGCTCTTCCCTGATGTTGTCTTGCAGATGCCTCAGCTCTTGTTTCTTCTCAACATACGCACTGACCAGACGCGCATTCTGCTGTGCCATATCGCTCAGAGCCTCTCTGGCACTGCGGCGTGCAGCCAGCATCTCCCGGCATACCTCCTGAGCTTGCTGCAGCTCATCCCTGGCATTGGCTGCTGCTGCCTTATGCTGCTTCACCTCTTCGTTCAAAGCACGCTCCCTGCATCCAAGTCATGTATACTAAACCCTAAACAGACATGACAACAGAGGGTATAGTCTGTGCTGCTGTGGGCTGCTGTCCTCCTGCAAGCATATCAGGGTAATAGCATGTGCTGAATGGTGCCGGTTTTTTACTATGTTCTACAATTGTTACACTGAGTGACTTTTTTGATGAACTATCAGAAAAACAAAACCAATCACAACTGGGTCGTGCTGCACTTTCTCTGCAAGGAAGCTTGCTGCATTGCTGATGCCTACAACAGCAGAAACATGGTGCTTGATGCATCATGAGCCACATCATAGCTAAGACTGCCTCCTGCTGCCCGTTGTGTGCAAGGGCAAAATACATCAGGCTGAAGGAGTTTGGCTGAGTGAAGTAGATGTAGACACACCTTGTGGCTGTCTGCTGCAGCTGATCTGACAAAGCAGCATTCCGTTGCTTGAGCTGCAAGGTTGTGCTGGGGGGAGTGCGCTCCTTTATGTCAGCCTTCACCTTGTGCAACTCTGCTGCAATGTCTTTGCAGTGATTACCAACTCGCTGCAAGTCTATTGCTACCTCACCTGCAGCAAGTCACCTTGGTGCTGACTGCTGCCATGGTCAAACATGCTGCACAGAGTCAGCAAAACAGCCATGAACATTGATTTGTTGGCGTTCAGCTTGAGTTATTGTTTCACATCTTCTGATAGCAGCATTCCAGTGTCAGATGCTACTCATTCATAGACAGACATGTGGCAAGCACACAGCAAACACGGGTCACATGGTTAGCTGCACAAGTGAGGTCAATGATGACTGAGCTGCAACCTTTGAACTGTCAAGACGTCATTGCTGAAAGCTTGTCAGAATAGTGATGCTTTTCAATACTTGATATGCAGTTGTGTGAGGTCATGCATGTCAGCGCTCCTACCATGTCTGGCTAGAGCATAGCGCAGCATTGCCTGCTGTGCATTTGCAGGTGGACTTGAGTCAGTTTGCGCAGTACTGCTCTTGACAGCATCTGCTACCAAAGAGCGCAGTGTTGCCTGCATCTGCCTGGCATCAATATCTGAAGCACCCTTGGCTGCAAACGCATCAGCTGCTGCAACATCGGCCAGCACCTGCCGATGCAAATCCGCCTCAGTCACAGACTTGAATGCTACAGACTGGTCATGCAGGGCCACAGCTGGTCTGACAGATGTCACCTGAAAAGATGGCATGCCTGCTGAATTGGGACTTTTGGCAAGAGCAGGACCAGGTGAGTTGGACTTCCATGGCTTCTGGCTCAGTAGCGGCGTGAGGGGCTTGCTGACGTGCTTCACAGCCTGCAGATATGCACAACAGTACTTACATTGTGTGCATAGCATATTGTCTAAGTCGCTTGTCGATGACGGTTTCACGCAGCAGCAGCGTACATCTTGTTGAGCCTGACACAACACACCTTGACCTCCTTGTTCAAGTCTCGTTGAGCAAAAGGTTGCTGCCTAGCAGGAAACAATGCAGAGCTGGCAGCATGTAGAGGCTGGTAGATATTCTCTGTACTCTGCTGATTAGCAGAAAAGGAGCTTGTGTGAACGCTATTTCGCACAGCAGCAACTTTTGAAATGCCAGGTGCAGCTGCTGGGGCTGATTTTCGCCTTTGGATGTCTTGCAGCGAAGCTCGTATGTCTGCCAGCCTCTGTACGTCTACTTCCACCGACCTGCCAGGGGCCACTTGCTGAGACATGCCTTGGCTCACTGGCTCAGCAGGACTGGGTGGTTGCTGACTGGTCATGCTAACACTTCGACCAGTTGAATGGGGCAGTTGTTCCTAGATCTATTGCAGCGGACAACAAGTCTCCCAAAGCGCCCGAATTTCATGGCAAAATGGGGATGATCAACAACTCTGGATCACTGCTTCCTGCTGTGTAGGCTCGAATACCAACAAGATGTAAAAACAACCGATTCACCTCATGGACAGAAGTTAAGCATAGAAAGTCAGCGCACCATCTTATGTGACAGGTATCCTGCCAGGTCTATCAGAGTCTAAGTAGCCAGACTGAGCTTGACTTGCAACTTGCTTGGCAAATTGCCATTAGTCACCCACGCAGCTCGCATAGCATACAGTCATCAGCAGCTGATGCGCCCAGCATAATTTTCAGAGCGCGTCAAAGACCGCGACGACGTTTCGTTAGATGGCTTGTGCTTTCATGACAGCCGTAAGTCAGCAACACGGCGGCTTGAAAATTTTCAGGTGACATCTTTTTCTGCCACCATGTGGCAACCTCACGGCTGTTTGACGCAAATGATCGCCCTGAGCGACACAGCAAACACTCAAACACCTGATGTGCCATTGGGGTCATCAAAAGCCCTTCAGCCAATTTTTAGACGACAGCTGGTCTGTTATGCAACCCTGGATGCTGCAGGCTACAACTGCAACAGCGTTCGCCTTTGGCAACACCTTCTGCAGCCTTGAATCATGGCCAGGGGCGCCGACAGTCATCGCACGGTCGTCGGCCTAAGCATCGGACATACCTAATGCACCCCAGAGCCCGAGTTGCAGCACAAGCTGCAGCAACAGAAGTTGATGTGGCAGTCATAGGAGGTGGCATAATTGGGCTGTGTGTGGCTCTGGAGCTATTATGTCATGCCTCTCATTTATCAGTTGCCCTGATAGAGCGGCAGGTTCCCTGCTCAGGAGCTACTGGCGCAGGTGCTACCATATAGTGCTTTGTATGTGTGGGCCTGCTAGCCTGTGGACGTGCTGTCATTCCTATGCCCTGCATCCTTTATGCTTATCAGTTTTGTGGCAAGCTGCTTGTGTGTGTTGCATGCACAGCCAAAAGCATCACACCTCATGCATCACATGCACCTTCCGCGCAATGAAACACCAATATTGTTGGCTGTGCAGAGTCATTGCTACATCTCCTTGCTTATGCAGGTCAGGGCTACATTTGGCTGGCTCACAGGCAACCAAACTCACCAGGATGGGCAATTGCCCAGCGCAGCAAACAGCTATGGGAAAGCATGATAGATGCAGCAGAAAAGCCTTCCAACAATGGGCATCACAGCAAGAAGCTTGGTAGGAAGGCTGACATTGAATGGCAGGTGACCCCATTGCATGGCATCATATGGCTCTGTAGTATGCAGATTTGTTGCCCGCCTGCATTCAAAGCAGCTACAAAGGTGCTGTTGTTTTGACTCTCACATGGAGAGTCTATCAATTGATTACGACACAATGCCAAGAAGTCTTGCACGTAACTAAGCCTTGCATTTATATGCTGGAACGCTGTTTCTCCTGAGCTGCTTTTGTGAATGCCTTGATGACTGTTATGGTGATTGCCCTCTACATGTCTTGTGTGTACAAGCCAGCCTTGGGACATGTCATGCCAAGAAGCCTTTTCGCACTGTTGTTTTCTGTCCTTAGTCGAGAGCTAATCTGCATGAAACATGCTACAACAACAATCACAAATGGGCCCAGCATGCACTGATGTAATGAGTGCAGCTGTGTCTTGCAGGAAAATGGGAGCATGCTGTTGGCTCTGACTGCTCAAGAAGGGCAAGACCTTCAGGATAGAGCTGCAATGCTTCAGCAGAATGGCATCAGAGCTGCATACCACAGCCAAGCAGCAGTGACAGAGCTTGAGCCAGCGCTGCAGCTTCCACATTCTGGAGGAGCACTGCTTGTTGAGTCTGACGCCCAGCTAGTAAGACACCCCATCATCAGTTCAAGTTTAGGCTATTCAAAGCATCATTCGCCAACACCCCTCTGTCATTCACATGCTGCCTTGATGCTACTCTGATGCTATCTTGGTGTTGTAGTGTATGCTCACTCCCTCTTCTCTGTTACCTGGACACATGATCTGTATTGCTTCATGCCAGATGCTGCAATGCAGCATGCCGGTCCATGGGCGCCATTTTACATCTGTTTTCCTTGACACCACAAAATCTGCCTAATCTAGAAACATCTGATACCATTCACCAGGCATTTCTCATAATATTGCAACAAAGCAAATATTTCTCAGTAAACAGTGATGCTTCTACATTCACATTGGATGCTGCCTCAATTGCCTTGTGCTGCTATTCCCACACCCTGCATTCCTTGTGCTGCTAGGGTGTTGTGGGACAATGGACCCTGCCCAACCCCCTTCTCCCGGCCCTCAAAGCTGTGCTGTTCCATGCAATACATGCTGCCCATGTGCATCCTGTACAAAGTTTCTGTTTAGCTGAAGTGTAACACTGTCATGATGCTAGAGTGGCCGGCGAGCTGCAGAGGTGCTGCTGGCCAGGTGTCATCAGGCTGCTGGTCCCTCTGGCCGCTTCCAGGCTTACATGAGCGAGCCAGTACAAAGTGTGCAATTATCCCCCCAGACAGGCGCTGTCACTGCAATCTCCACAGCATCTAGACAGTAAGTATGCAAGAGCTGCAGACGCTACTGCTACTGCAGCTCCTGGCCTCCCTGTATGCTGGATTTGCATGTCAGACTCTGAAGCTGTAATGTGATACTTCACAAGCAAAACACAAGCTAAGTTGGGCAGTTGAAGGGGTGAAGGAAAGCAGAGTGAGCGCATTGCGAGCGCATTGCGAGCGCATATGCTCTGAATGGCGGCGGATGTGTCAGGTCCACCTAGCAGAATCAGACCGCACATAGACAGGACAGCAAGATAGGCACCAATACTCACAGCATGCCCACAGGGTCTTATACATGTAATGTGCCAATGACTGCCGTTACTTGATGAGCACTCCCATCACGCTTGCTAACAGGCTCAAAGTGCTGTGTTGCTGGCCTTTCAGGCTTGTCACACGCAAAGGAGTGATCCTAGCAGCAGGAGCCTGGTCAGGGCATCTGCTGAGCACAGCTACTGGTGATGACAGGTGGCGAGAGGTGTTCAAGCCACGCAGGGGCCACCTGCTTGAGCTGCAACTGCCTGCAGGCATGCCACCCTTGCGCCATGGCCTCATGGAGCTGGGGTACACCCAGGTCACACACACCTGCTTTCCTGCCCTCGCTTGGTGGCTTTGCGCACAGATATACTGCCTGTGCTGCATGACACAGTAAATACACATGGACCTGGTTTGCAGCACAGTTCGCTTGCTATACAGCACGTCAGTGCTACTCTCGTCTGTCTCAGCATTCTTCAGATAAGGTTTTGTAATGTCCTGTGTCACCTGGTTTGGTATGGTGACAGACACACATCCAGGCGTGGCCTTGACTGCCTCCTGTTGACTATCTCTACTTGTGAAGAGACGCTGGTGGTAATGGCTTTGTGAGTGTGAGTGTGACTGCAGCATGTGCACAAGTCTGGCCCTCTGGAAGACACAGGGGCTGATATAGCTTTCACAGCCACACCCAGCGCATCAGGAACCTGCCTAGTTGGAAGTGCACGGGAATTCAGCGGCTGGGACGTGAACCCATCACATAGCATTCAAGAGGGTATCATGCAGAGGGCTGCACACTTCTTGCCAGGCCTTAGCAATTATGGCAGTGCCAGTGGCAGGGTGAGGGTGGGGCTGAGGCCCTATGCCCTTGGTGGGTTGCCTTTCATAGGCCCAGTTGCCGAGGTTCCAGGGCTGTTTCTGGCAGCTGGGCATGAGGGTGCAGGGCTTACTATGGCGCCAGGCACAGCTGAGCTGGTTGTGCAGCATCTGATGCAAGAGAGCACAAGTCTTGAGCAACGACATGTTGATGCCTTCAGTCCTGCACATAGGATGCATGCAGCCCTTGCAGGGGTGACTTAGCTCTTGTATCCTGCATGTGCTCATGTCCTGTACAGACAGCTCGATGATCACAGCTGGTGTCAGGCTTGAGCCTTCCTTGAGCTGTCTGTGCATGTATTGGTCACATCTAGATTTCTGCTTTCAGCAGGCTTTGTGCTTGCCGCTACTTATTTTTGTACAGCTGCATGTTAAAAACTGCAGATGCAATGTCAAGGATGTTACACCTCATGATAGCACTGTATATCGGATCACAATAAACAAGTAGGAAGATCATTCAGTGGTCCTCAATTGATGTTGTCACCTATTTGCACCCAGAGTCGCTCGTGAGCAAAGTATACTAAGAATTTGAGCACAAACTCAAGGCCTCCAATCTTCAAGGCTTGCTCTATCTGCAAACAACAATTATTTGACTTCCGTATCAAGCTGCTGTCAGTTGCTGTGTCAGGAATTTCCGAGCTTTTGCCAGCATGGTTCAAAATCGACCGACAGGAATGACTTTGTTTGCTGCTGTTGCGTGAGGTATTGGAGTGCAGAGTAGATTGTATCATGGCAAAATGGATCGATGCACTGCATGCATGTCATGTCTACCTGAACAGTGTCATGAAACACAGCCAGTATGATGGAGACTGTCAAGGCTGTGGAGAAAACCCGCCACACTAATCCCTTCAGCACGCTACGAAGGAGGGAGTCCTACAGCAACACACGATTTTGTTGTTTGTTTAATGTTTGTTTTGAGTATTAATGGCCCATGAGGTTTTGATGCCCAGATGTGTATGACCTGTTGTACGCCACCACTGTACTCAACTGCTTTGAGTCCCTTGTCGGAGTCTAACGTGACATTCACTGTCACCTGGACACCTGCAGCGTAGCCACCCTGCAAGAACTTGGTACATTGCTGTTCTGTCCTGCCTGGAACAGGTCACACCATGTCACCTTGAAACCAGCAAGATATGCTTGCTGTGATGCACCAGCATATTCTTCAGGAACAACAGGAGCCCTGAGTTCAGTTGTGCTTTGCTGTTCTGCTGCCCTGCTGGCAGAAGCTCTGTTGCCTGTATGGGCACCATCACTGGGCTGACCTTGATATGTGCGGACCTAGTCTACCCTGAACAAAACCAGAATTACCTGGCCTGCGTGGTGTGTACTGACCACGCTTGGGCAGTTGTGCTCCACTGAAGGTGGTACAGCCTGCTCTGTACCTCGATGCGCACGTCAGGCTGTGCATAATTGCTTGTGCCAATCTTTTCAAGAGTACCGCGAACACATCTTCACAGCCAATGTTGAAACCTCAGCCAAGCAGCGTTTGTTGCTGCTGTCGACTGATCAGCGACGACTGTGCTTTTGGAGGGTTGCAACTGAGACAGAGTGGCGTATCCAGTGCCGCTATGAGATACCGCGCATCTACAGGGGAGGGTGCAGCCGATTCACGACATTGACGCAACGTCAAGCTGCGTTCAGCATGCGCATGCTGGTTAGGTCACAAGCTGTGGTCAATGGTCAAACTGGTGTATGCATCTACAAATCGCTGCGCTTGTCACCCAGCTAGCATGGCAAGCTTGCAGTGGAGCTCGAACTGTCTTGATCTTTGTATTCTTTCTGCCCTGCTATGACCATGAACGAGTCGAACACCTGACCGACATGCGGGCTACTTTTGACGTTGATCGCTGGCTACAACAAAAACGCCCTGCAGAGCTGCATGTTTCACAGCCCTACCAGACTGGCTGTTGGTCCAAGCTTTCAGCACGTCAAGGAGGCGGTGTGCAACACGGCGACAACTCAGGTGCCTTGATTTGGTCTCTGTACACCTGGAACGGCGTTTGCTGGCGCACAAGCCTTGCGTGCCCGAATGTCACATGATGTTCAGTAGGTACAAATTGTTATTGTGCAGGTCTGCACCCTTTCTATCTCCCAGATTTGCCAGCAGACCTTGGCCAAGGCTATCCTGAGCAATACATAAAGAAGGCAGATGGTGCCGCTGTAGGTGTTGAGCCTGTGGCAGAGGCTGTCATAAGGGTGAGCCTAATATTCTACACAAAGCAACAGCATCCTGGAGCAGGCAATATATGCTTTGTGATTTTGTGCCCATAACAACGATAACAGCCAATTTTGTACGTAGGCTCGCATGCAAGAGCAGTGTGACATTTGCACCTTTCGCAACAACCTGAACAAGATTTTTGGTACACCACTTGAGCTCAAAAGCTCATGGACAGTGGATGCATGCAGCATTGGTCCAATCACGTACCTGGACATCCATCAACTTCCTCAAACAACATATCCCGACGCAGATCTCTTCCAGTATTACGGCTACAAGTATGCATTTCCCGTAGCTATTTGCAACATGTGCATACCTGAGATACTGGCCACAGATTACAGCTGACGCGCACTGTGCTGCTGAGACATGTTTCTCTTGTACAAGCAGGTGACTTCAGCGGTGTACGCTGTAATCCTGTGCTGGCAAAACATCTCATCTGAAAATATGCAGATTTGAAGCTCTGAGCACACAGCAATGTGAGGTTGATGCAACCAGCGAGTACGCAGCCTTGATCCGCCTGAGAGTAGACAAGCTGCGTATCTTGCTGGCTGCTGAGATCGACTGCTTTAACCCAAAGAAATGTCAGGCAGGGGCCAGACCCGACCTTGCATCATACCTAGAGCTGAAGACATACCAGTAGGCTTGCTACTGCTGGGAATAGCCAGGAGCACCCATGCTGAAATTTGCTGGGACCAACTGTGCTGATGCAGGCTGCCTGCAAATCAGTGGAAAGCAAATAATATCAAGAAGTTCAAGTACCCCAAGTAGGCACAATGTTGTTTGTACTGACCGGGCTTGGCATTTAGCATTTAACATCTTCCCAGCCTGTCCCATCAATACAATTGCAATGCTGTATAGTTGTAAGGCACAAACCAAAGATTTGTTCAGTAAGCGGTCATGCAAAATGTGGTCTTCAAACTATGATTTTGCTGTCGCTGCTGACATCTTACATGAACGTTTGTTGGATGCAAACATGTGTCATTTCCAACCCAACTGTTGTGGGTACACCTGGCTGTGAGACGATGCTGCAAATGATGATGATGCAGGTGGTGGTTACAAAGCTGGCTGGCTGGCGTCCCTGCAGTTGTGGCTGGGGCCAGAGACAAGCAGGTAGGCTTCCTTCCTGCACTTAATCTTCATGGTAGCTTTTCATGATAGCATCATCAATCATCAAGCTGAAGATCAAGTATGTCTGTGTCTTGTAATTTTGCGGCTATGATGCTGCTGCTCATACTGCGAATAGGTGTACTGCCACCGTTGCCTAATGCAGCGGGCATTCATGGTAATTGGCACATGGTGCTATGTGCAAGAGCTGTGATTTTAGGCTAGCTTGTCAAGAGGAGGTGAGCTGGCATGTGCAAGACTGCCACCTTGCTCATGCAGGGCGTACTCCAGAGCGTTGAAGTGCTGCCAACACGACAGCTACATCATATGGCAGCAAATGCCAATGTGGGCTTTGACACCTGGCAGCAAATCCATTTTGGGAATGATGTGCTGACATGGATGCGGCAAATGACAGGTCTGTAGGCATCTGTGTCAATAGGTTGACAGGTGCTTGGTCTGGCATATGCTGAATGCCTTGACGCAAGGTTCTCATCGGTTGCATAATATGACATGATATCATCCGACCTGTGTATATGCATGCTTTGCTTGACAGCAGTTGTAACGTACAGGTATGCACAAGGAGCGGCATCTAAGATTCAGCTATCAAGAGGACCAGAGAGGTCACAGCATTCAATGTTCAGTGCTTGACGAGGGCCTGCTTCCAAGCCGACTACAGACATGTTTGCAGCAGTCTGCCAAACAATGATGCATAACATGTACATTGTACTGATGCTGACGAGGAGACGTTCCAGCACCATTCATGAATGTAATTGAGACATATGCATTATTACTAGCGTTTCAACAAGCAAGTTCAACACACATCACAAGGTGAAGCAGCAAAGCGCTTGGTAGCAGTTCGTCTAACATTAAGCTCACCGACAGTGCCCTGTAATTTACAGATAAACACGCTAAGGAACTGCAAAAACTGCCTACATTGCTCAGAAGCAGCTACCTAGCTGTGAAGGCGTTGGAGTATCTGTGAACTGTGCTGCACTACAAGGCCAAGCTGCAGTAAAGGCGACTCTAGCAGGGCACAAACAACAAATGCCCTCAAATATGCCTACGTTCCAACTGTGAGGAAAACAACCTCTGGCTATTGGCAGACGGGATGAGCAGCTGAATGGCAGAGCGCATGGTCAGGTTGGGAACCATGTCCTTATGCTGCAATGGCGCTTTAGTTATTGGCGATGTCTCATTGCGTTCCAACCATTTTGTTATAGCAGCCCGCTCATATGTGTATCCATCTGAGATCAAGACAACTGGATCGCTCATCAGATCCTTAGTGATGGGACAGCACAGGCCTGAAGCTTCAGCTACCCTTCTGATCTCGGTTGCTTGAGACAAAGAGGGCTGTCTAGCAATGCCATGGCCGCTAAATTCACCAGCTCTTCTCAGAGGGCTGTTGCGTGATGGACTGGCCCACATGTGGGGTCTCTGTTCTGCGCTAGTACCCTGAGAATCCGAATTTCCTTCACCGACAGCCCAGATATTGTTGGCTATCGAGCTGGGCAGGGACACTCCCTGTCCCATGTTCTGCCCAGATGAACCCATACCAGAGTAGGGTGCTTGTGCCTGTGCCTGCTGCCCACCAGCTTGTGGCACTGCAGATGCAGGCTGAGCATGTGAGCCAGAAGGTCGAGAGTGGCCAGCAGTGTTCATCTGAACGCTCAAAATGCCAGCGCTAGGCCGTACATTACTGCCTGTCTGCCCTGCCCTGTTTTCATTCTGCCCTGGCCTGCCTGGAGGCGAGGCCACCACAAAGCCTGAGGTGGAAGCCCGGTTGCCAGTCTGCTGCGGCTGTTGCACACCCTGGCTAGCACGCTGCGTCCCACTGTCAAAGCTGTCGCCTCGGCTTGATGCAGCATGTGCTTGACGTGCTGCCGCATGTGTGGGCGGCGGCAGCATCTGAGCTGTGCCATGCTGCGGCCAGGCATTCTGGTTTGCCAGGTTGCCTGCTGAGGCTGTTCTGGAGAAGCCTGGGGCAGGGCCAGGCGCCGCAGCCCCTGCAGGAGCATGGAAGCTCCAGTCTACGTTGGGAATGTGAAGGTGGGTAGCTGGGTGAGGGGTGCACACAGGGGGTGGTGGCATGTCCCAGGGGTACTGAGCAACCCCCCTGGACACACCAGTAGGCTTGTGCACATAGCCTTGCTGCTGCTGCTGAGCTGAAAATTGAGGCATACTGACATGGGCATCTGCACCAGGCAAGCTTAGCTGCGGCTGCTGAAGATGCTGCGAGTGCTGCTGCTGCGGCTGCTTCTGTTGTTGCTGCCTGCTTTGCTGCTGTGCTTGCTGCTGTTTTCGTGACTGTGCCTGATTTGCAACAGGCACAGCTGCATTTGCAGCAGCAGGCACAGTAGCAGCTGGCTTGGAGGATTGGTCGGCAGCACGCAGCAGACTAACAGCGACACCATTGGGCTGAGCAGCAGATGAAGGCTCGGCAGAGTCCCTGAAACTGAGCGCAGCAGTGTTCTGAACCAGGCCAGAGACAGCAGCACTGTAGTTGGTGGCCGGCCGAGCTGAGCCTCGGCTGGCAGCTGCAGTGCGGGTGGGTGGGGGGTTGGCTGGAGGGGGTGCAGGGCGGGTGCCAGGCTGTGCAGCCGGTGTGTGCCGTTGCTGCTGCTGGCCCAATTGTTGCGGATGCTGCTGTGCTGATGGAAGCGCTTCAGATTGGGCCGCAGCTTCTGACCCCCGAGCAGTGTCTTGAGAACTGGGCGTAGGCTGATGACTGGGGCCATTCCTAGTCAAGCCCTGAGCAGCAGCTGAGACGACAGGTGCTGTTCTGGTTTTGACATCAGCTTGTCGCTGTTGCTGTTTGGGCTGCTCGCCCTGCTCCCCAGATTTGGTCTGACCTGCTCCATGTTCATTGCTGCCCTTTCGCTTGGCAGGCTTCTGCTTGTCAGGCACAGCATTTGACGCAGAAATGGGGGAAGTTTGCTTGACCATGCCTTCAGGCTCAGCACCCTTTGCAGCAGCAGCACTTTCTGCTTTGCTAGGCTGTTTGGCAGCTGCATCAGCAGCTTCCTGAGGCCTTCTGATGGGCTGCTGAGCTTGAGCAGCATCCGTGCTTCCTGAGGCCTTAGGGCTGAGGGCAGGCGCATGGGCATCTGGGTGCTGCCCCCTGTTGCGCCTCCTGCTGAGTTTAGGGGGCTCAGCCACATCATCTGAAGCCCCTGAAACACGTATCAGCAGTCGAGCAGCCATGTGTGATTGCAAAAACACAAGGGACCACAAAGGCAGGAGAGGGATGCACTGAGCAGTGGCAGCAAGCATGTGGCGTCGGAACATTGAGTGTTTCTCAAGGGATTAGTGCCTGATCGGGCAATACGGCCTATTCCGAGTATTACTGACGTCATTGTCAGGCATTGGGTAACACTCATGCTATGCATTCCAGACGTCCCTTGAACATGTTAGCAATGCACAAGCTGGGAAGGCCGCCTATTGCACACCTTCTCAACACCACGCATTTGTCACAGCCTAAGCTGTATTGTAGCATAGGCTATAAAGCTCACCTGCTGCACCATTGCTGGCAAGGCGCTCCAGCTGAAGGGGTGGCAGACTTACAGGAACATGACCCTCTGCAGGGCCATCGCTGCTGGACTGCGCAGCAGCTGCAATCTCACCACCGTCATCTGCAGCAGCTTCTGCTGCAAGTAAGCCTTTGTTGCGGTGCTTGCCCCCACGCCTCCTCTTGGGAGCAGCCTTTGCTGCTGGCGTGCCTGCATCAGCAATGACTCATCAGCTGCTGCTACAGAATGTAAAAAAGTTGATGATTTCACTCCCCTCCATCTTGCTCACATCAAGTATTTCACTTACCAGAACAGAGCAGTGTGCAGTGAGCACACAGACCAGTCTGAGCACCTGAGCTTTGATCTTTGAGCCAGTCTGAGCAACTTTGAGCAGTCGCGTACATGCTCAAAACAAGGTTTGAGTCTGCTGACAGTGACTACACAGCCATGCCATGAAGCAAATGACACATAGCCACTCACCGTCAGCAGTAGCAGTAGCAGCAGCAGCAGCAAGAGCAGGTCCAGCAGCAGCAGCAGCATCTGCTGCCTCTTGTGCATCCAAGCCCACATGCTCCGCACTTGGTTGCGGGCTGGGTGCCTGCAGGGCTGCTTCATCGCTGGACTCGCCAGGCTCGGCCTCAGACGTGTCAGCCCTCACAGCATCAAGCTCGGGGTCGGGGTCCGCTTCGCTCTCCGGCTTCTTCTTCTTCTTGCGCTCCTTCTTCTTGATCTTCTTGCGCTCCTGCATCTCCTGTAGAGGCCACATATGTGTGAGGTGGAGATTGCTGCAATGTCCTGGCATTGCTGAGACTAAGCCACTGTAGGGTGCTTTTCTACTGACAGCTGTGAGTCAGATCGTGTCATCGCTGGCATGCTGCAGATCAAAACAGGACCCAATGCAGGGAGCTACTCAGGACTGTACATACCTGACCCTACAGAAAGAAAAGCGTGTGATGAAATGAATGAAGGGGCTGTGAGTGCCAACATATTTGAAGTATGGTCACAGCAACGCCAATTTACATAGCACCATGATGTTGCACCAAGAAAGCACAAAGCATCCAAAGAAACATGCAGACGGCAGCTGCTGATGACACTGGTCGTGGTTTGTCACCATTGGCTTGGTTACACAGAGCACAGTGTGAGATGCTGCATGACAGCCTGACCTTGGCAGCATCTTCTTCTTGCAGAAGGCGAGCCATATTGGCCTCTGCTGCCTTCTCAGCAGCAGCACGCTCCTCAGCTGTTGGGGGCCCATCAGTGAGGGCACCAGCTGCAGGGGCCGCCCCCTTGCCCCTCTGCCTCTCCCTGTTCTCTGCCAACCTCAACCTACCCTCGATGTAGCTAGGCCTGCACATGTCAAGAGCCTTGATCAGCAGAAAGGGAACACCACATTGTGGCAGACACCACTCTTCCCCTTCAAAAAAAGAGTGGTTTAGCATTGGGAACTTTGGCAGAGCTAATGACTATCTGTGCTAAGTCAAGCGAGATGCAGATTCAAGGCCTGCAGCATTTACTGTTCTTGAGGCGTCTTCATGCTGCGCTCAGGTGTAGCGACAGCTGTGCTGGAGTCTCTTATGTAAGTGTACAGACAGGAAGCAGGAGAATGGCCAACAGGCAACGCAACATGCAGTGACGTGGCAGCTGGTCATGGGCAATGGCACGGGGCCAAAGGCAACTAACCAGATTTCCCCTAGTGATGGGGACAAGGCAAGTGTGCTTACTTGAAGGTGGATTTACGACAGAGGGTCTTGATGACATCACAGTCAGCTTTGTTGCGCCAGGAGGCTCCATGCTGCACCAGACGCAGCACTGCCTCAAAGTGGCCGTTGGCAGAAGCTGACTGCACTGCCGTCCAAGACTTGGAGTTTCGGATGTTGGGGTCTGCTGATGCCACCAGGAGCGCTTCAACAGCATCATTGTGACCTGCCACAACATTCATCTAAGTTGAATGCATGACAACACCACATTGCATCACCCTGCCAGCAAGCATGTGATAACATCATTAGTCATAATCAAAACGCGGCCTTAGCCAACAGGCACCAGGTGCGTGCGATGCAAGTCAGCTTTCTCCAGACAGGCTTGTTCTGAGCATCACAAATGCAGCCTGAACAACATTGGTCCAAACAGTCTCATGTTTACTGCGACAGCTGTGGCCTACTAGCGGTCCATGCAGCAGCATTTTGGGCAGTCTGCTGTCAGGCATCCTGCAGGTGGTGCAACACTGCAAAAGCTATGTATGAGTACAGGCAGTCACGCGACAACCAGGCAAACCAAGACATCGCTTCTGCTGCCTCATCAAACAGAGTGACTCAGCCTTACTGTCTGAACCACTGCAAAACCTGATCTACACATAATGTTCTCCAGCAACAAGTGACATTGCATCAACCAGCAGAGGCAGCAAGTGATGTGGCTTTGGCATCCTGAGTATTGTTCATGAAAAGTACAGCTGGTTGCTGAAAAGCAGCATATGGTCAGGATGCAGTACGAACACATTGCTTGTTACCTTTGGAGGCAGCAAGGTGCAAGGCAGTATTGCCATTGGAGTTCTGCACATCACAATCGCAGGAGGGGGCAGCTACAAGGGCCTCAACAGCCTTGGCATGCCCATTGGCGGCAGCATTATGCAGTGCTGTGGACCCATTCTGAGCCTGCATGGGACAAGCACCGGTCTGCAAAAGTGCTTGCAACAGGACAAACTCACCTCGCACAATAAGCTCGAGTTGTATGCAACCCTGACATACCGAGACACAGCATGACTTTGTGCAATGCAGTCAAAACTTCAGGGTCTCAAATCACCCAACAACTACAAACGACATGGGGCTTGGATTCTCAACACAAAACAGATCATGCCAAACGCAAGACAAGTCGGCGTCTGGCAATATTGCGGTGCAAAACACATCTGTGGGCATGACACTGTCAGAATGAGGGCTTTATGTGTACCACGTGAGATGAAATGTTTGAAGATGTGCTGAAGTTGGTGAAGAAATCATGTGAGTCAGATGCAGCTGTGATGCCCGGCATACACGACTTATGTGGACATGAGCAATGAGTCAACAGAAGGAATACACAGTAGCAGTAGCAGTAGCAGTGGCATAATGATGGTGCCAAGTGGCGCAGGCCACACCTGCACATCCACGTCAGCGCCAGCAGCTATGAGACGCTGCACAACCTCAGCGTGGCCGTTGCTGGCAGCGCTGTGCAGCGCCGTAGATCCGGACGTCGTCACAGCATCCACTATGCTGCCAGCTTCCAACAGCACCTCCACACACTCTGTGTGACCGGCTGTGGCGGCATTGAACAGGGCATTTGCCCCAGTGAGGGCGCACTGGCCCACCCCTGCCCCAGCCTGAAGCAGCTGCTTCACGACTGCTGAGTGGCCACAATTGGCGGCGTTGTGTAGGGCAGTTGAGCCATTGGAGGTTTTCAGGTCCACCTACATATCACCAAAATCAGTAAGAGTGTCACAATTCATAAAGGGCTTCAGTTTTATCAGGAAAAGCAACACCAGGAACCTTGGTCAGTGGGCTCGATGACATGTGTGTGAGGCTATCCTCTTGTTTGAGGGCAGTGCCGAGCTGGTGCCCTGCCCCTCTCTCAAAGATCTTGCCTGACAAGCACCAACATGGCCAAGAGTGGCGTGTGATGCGAGAGACACAGAGTTGGATTTCACATATCAGTATTGGCAGAACTAAACACCACTAGTTGAATTTCCATCTCAAGACTACAGCACAGATGAGCGTCATTGCTCACAGCAAGTCTGAGTCAAGCAAACGAATGGATGCATACAGCAAATACAGTTGCAGGAAGGCAAGCACAGCATTGAAAAGTGGCAGTTGGTGGAATGGAAGACAGAAAGGATGGCTGACCTGAGCTGCTGAGGCCAGAAGCTTGTCCACAATAAGAGCATGGCCATTGGCAGCTGCCTCATGCAAGGCTGTCCAGCCATCATTGGTGGGAGCGTTCACCTGACACCCTCTCTTCAACAAGGCTGCCAGCATCCCAAGCTGCCCTGCAAATTGTATGCCAGCCATCCCAATGGTCAAGGGTACTAAGTGAGCCAGGAGCAAGCGCAGCCCGCGGAGGCATATACTCTGAGGCAGCAGACAAAGCAGACCAGGTCTGGACAGATTTGCTGCATACTACCAGATCATGTACAGTGCAGATAAGCAATGGTTGTTAGCAAAGGATAAAACACAGCAGCAAGCCAAAAGCCAGGAAGCCGTTTTTAAGCTTCCCTCATGTTTGTATTGACCATGAGCCTCTGCAACTCGACGTGGGCAGCAACACCATGCTCACCAGCAAAGCCTGTTGATGTGCAAAGCAAACATTACAGTTTGCAGAGAACATGACAGCAAGAGAGGGAGCAACAGGAGAGGGAGGCAGGCAGTGCAGCTTGCCTTTGGAGGCAGCCCAATGGAGGGCGGTAAGACCATCAACATCCTTGGCTGAGGGGTCACAGGCAGGCAGAGGCAGCAGCTGGCGCACAAGGTCAGAGTTGCCGGCCTGCACTGCCAGGTGGAGCGCAGTGTACCCCTTCTCTTCCTTGGTCCCGGCGCTGTCCAGCAACTTGGCCACCGTCTCCATGTGCCGGTTCTTGGCTGCCAGCTGCAGCGCTGTGAAGCCCTTGGAGTCCTGTAGTCACAGGCACGCTGTGTGCTGAAGAGTGTTGCGAGGAAGGTGAGCAAGACAGTAGCAGGTGCAATGCAAGATGCGGTGTGGTCCTCTTCCTCATGTGTGCCAGCAATTGTGGCAGCGGGATATGCTAGGCCCCTGTCCTCACGTGCCAATGAACTCATTTTCATCTGCACCACAATAGGCGCTTGTTACCCTGCCAGAAGAAGACTGTCAGTTTGATGTCGTGCAGCGTGGTAGTGTGTCTGCTTAGTGATGAGGGCACCTATTGCGAGTGGTTGGCTGTTGTGCAGTATGCCTACATGCAGGTACAGGAAGCCCTTGGACTGCGTGTGCAGTAGAACTGCAATGCCAAAGTTGACAACACGGCTGTTGCCAGGATTGGTGGGACAGCTCATGACGCGCAACAGCCGAAGAAATTGCCGGAAGCCTGGTACATACATGCACCTCCAGCAGAGCCCTGACTACAGCACGGTTCAACAGCACATGACTTGTGTTGTCACAAACTTGAGCGCAGGACACTGAGCATATACACATCAGAGCAAGAACTTTGCTCATGTCAAACTTTTGGTGAGGTGCTGAGTCTTGAATATAGAAAGGCGGTCCTCACCATGGCTTGAGTATCCAGGTTGGCTTGCAGCATGTGCCTGTACTCAGGGTTCAGGGTTGAATCCAGACCATGACCCCATCAGCATCAGCACTGACCCTTTTCAACTGCACGGTGGCGTAGCAACATGCACTCAAGCAAGCCCCACTGGGAAGCCCAATATACCTCACCCTTGGGCTTTTCTTAATCAATGCCAAAAGATGTAGTCCTTTCTTTTGTAGCCTTTCCTTTTGTTTTCTTGCCTTTCCTTTCCTTTCCTTTTCTTTTCTTTTCTGTCCTTTCCTTTGTTTACTTTTTCTTTCTTGCCTTTTCTTTTCTTTTCTGTCCTTTCCTTTTGTTTTCTTGTCCTTTCTTCCCACTGGAGCAAGACTGTCTCACCGTGGCTTGAATGTCCAGATTGGCCTGCAGCATGTCCCTGACCAGGACACCAACAGCGTCAGCATGACCCTTCTCAGCAGCCCAGTGCAGACCCAGCCGCTCCTCCCTGTCCTTCACCCCAATGTTGCTGCCCAGGGCCAGCAGCTTGGTGACCACTGCCGCATGGCCCCCCAGGCAGGCCCACATGAAGACGTCCCACCCATTGCGGCTCTGGTCTTGAATGGACAACCCCAGAGAAGTCAGCAGCTCAACCAGCTCCAAATCACCAGACCCTGCATCAGTGCGTTGAAACTGTCGATGTCCCACCCATTGCGGCTCAGATCTTGGATCAATCCAGATCTTGGATCAATCCCAGAGAGGTCACCAGACCCTGCGTCATGTGCATTGAATCTGTCAACAACCCAACCATTGCGGCTGTGGTCTGGAATGAACAATCCCAGGGAGATCAGCAGCTCCAAAACCTGCGTCAAGTGTAGTCAGGTTGCTTACTGAATCGATTAAGACTCCAGCAGAGTATTCACCTTGCCACTGCAAGACCTGGTTTTGCCCAAATTTGCTGCAGGTCTGTCTCACGTGGGTTTTTGAAGGTCTTCAGGCATGTTAGTCCTGGTTGTGTCTGGACGCAATAACCACAAAACCAGGGGGAGCTGAGCATACTGCTGGCCCATGCAAGCCAGAGTAATGCTGCAAGCTGGAATGACAGCAGAGCAGGAGATGCATCGGCTGCACAAGTCTTGTTCTTGTCATTGTTAAAGTTCTATTTGTTTTACCGTTTCCCCCCCCCCTTTACTATATTTTGTTACTTTATTTTGTTACTTTATTTTGTTACTTTATCTTGTTATTTTGTAAAATATAGGTTTTGTTCTACTACGCACTGCAGAGGGCACGTGACCCATGTCTCTCAAGCTGTAGTGCCTGAAGAGCAGGGTGCTTACCAGCAGCATAGTGCATGGGGGTGCAGCCAGCATCATCTCTAGACTTCACCTCAGCTCCGGCCTTCAGCAGCAACTGGGCAGACTCCATGTTGCTGCCATAACGGGCACCAACTAAGGAGGGCCAGGCTTCTACAGCTGACCCTAGAGCTGCCCAATGCAGGGTTGTCCTGCACACAAGCAATGCAGGAAGCTGTCAGCGCACAGTCGCAGTACACCATGCATGGGCTCCATACAAGGTGCACATCAAACAGCAAGCTTGCCGTACTTAGCACAGGATTTCTGAAGAGCCTGTGACATGACAGCTTGATGCCCCCACAAAGCAGCATAGCTCCTGACAGATGTGAGCATGATGAAGCCATGGTACTCACTTTCCATCAGAGGTGATGGCCTGAGCCTTGTAGCCAGCCTGCATCAGCACAGGCAGCAGCACCACTCGCCCATGCTTGGCGGCGACGTGCAGCGGTGTGATGCGGTTGCGGCTGGACTCCGTGTCTGGTGTGGCATGCCCGGTGCGCAGCAGGGTGTTGACAATCTCTATGTTGCCTCCTGCTACTGCATGGTGCAACACTGTGTAGCCTGCAAAGACACCACCACTGGCTTGGCTGCTGGCTGCTGTGAAGCAGACTGTCTGAATCTGCTGCCTCACTGCGCGCCGCCATGTTGCACATTCTTCAACTGGATGTGGGCTTGGAGTTTGCTTGCACTCAACACATGCACAACTGCCCCTTGCTTGACAACCAAACCAGCACAGGTAGGGAGGGCAGCTTGAGTTCCTTTATATCAAGCATGCATCATACATGACATAGTGACATGGATCTTGCAGAGCATTGGTCAGAACTTCGCAGACAGCTGTGCAGTCGCAACAGCTGGGAGCGCACCTTTCTTGTCAGGGCCTTTCACGATGCAGCGCGGGACGCTGTGCAAAGCGTTGAAGTGATTCAGGTCTGCCAGCTGCACTGCATAGTGCAGAGGTGTGGCACCATAGCTATCCTTCAGAGCACCATCAGCATCATTGTCCAACAGGACGCGCACAACGCCTGTGTTCTGCTCCTTGGCAGCTAGGTGGAGTGATGTCCATTTCTGGTCTGTACCTGCATTCACCTCCGCTCCTGCCTGCGATGCATCAGACAACAGGTGCTCGATGATTTAATGATCAAGATCAAGTGGCAAAGCACAGCTGGAATGGAAATCCAACACAAGTACTATTCTTGTCAGATTTTCTGTACATTTTTGGCTGAACCAAACCTTTTTTCTTTGTTAGAAAGACAGGCAAAGTAGTACTATAAACTCCAACAGGAGTGCATTTCTACGTTCCAGTAAACAAATGCAGCTTGCGTGCTGTGTAATATGAAAGACAGCATTCATGGACGTGACAATTAAGGCAAAGTCAAAGAGCAAAAGTCAACTAGCAGCTTTGACCATTAGCACAGCAGGAAGATGCATTGTTCTGTCAACAGCAGGGGTGTGGTGCAGCAGTTGCAGAAAAGTGAAAACTTGGTGACGGTGGTGCTGGTGCAGGGTCACAAAGGAAGCTTACAAAGATGAGCAGCTCCACAATGTCAACAGAGGCCTGCTCTGCAGCATGGTGCAGCGGTGTCCAGTTGCCTTGGTCCTTCATCACAATCAGCTGCTTGCCAGCAGCATCCAGAAGAGATGCAACAACGTCCACATGGCCCATCTCGGCAGCGAAATGCAGGGGGGTTTGTAAGCTCTTGGACGTGCTGCACACATTGGCCTTCTGCTGGATGAGCATCTTCACCAATGGCAACCAGCCTGTCCATCAAACAAAACAGTGTCAAATAGTGTCAGTCGTGCTGCATGCATTGGTTTTCTACTGGATTAGCAACTTCACTAACAGCAACCAGCC
>JAABUP010002099.1_pt1 | contig 40054 bp, 43 predicted proteins | sample 5559201 | NCBI WGS metagenome assembly JAABUP01 (sample SAMN10711887, study PRJNA513373) | rock metagenome | isolation source: Antarctica rocks | place: Antarctica | reverse complement strand
ATGAGGAATCTGGCAATCTACCCTTATCTCTCAATACACTCAAGTTTCCCTCCGCTCTGTTCGCTCTCAACTTTCTCGGCTTCTCTCTCTTGCCAAATCAGAGACATCTGATGACCCGTATCCATATTGAGTTTTTCTACCACGAATTCTCCACTGCAAGCTGGGAGTTGCTGCTTCGTCAGTTGGCCAAGATGCCTGTCACCCATCTCGGACTTACTATCAAAGGCGGATGTTGGCAAGAATCTTTCCTTGGCCATACGTGTTTCGCAAGCCGATTTGCGGCAATGATGAAGGGTGTCAAGACCCTTGAGGTCACGCTAGGATCATGCAAAATCACCAAGGCTATCAAGAAAGAGATTCAAGAAGAGATGCGGGAGGTACTGATCAAAGGTTACAAGCCCCCAAAGAATGCCGACTTGAAAACAAAACGTAGCCCCACGAGTGAGAATGGTGACAAGAAACTACCTAAGAGGGCGAAAAAGGGTGTTAATACAGTAAGTACAACAACATTAGCAGTCTCGTGATCATGAGATAACCATTCATTCAGACCAAGCATCAGACCAAGCTCGTAATCTCGCCCAAGTCCCAGCGTTTGGGCATGCGGTCTCGAAAGCCTGAGCGATCGGCTGTACAAGCCGCTAAAGAGGATGCGAAGAAGTTGCTGCTGACTCAGTACGATGAACTCAAGCAATACGCCACCAGTATTGAGCTTGACGCTGCATCGGTCAAGATTCGCCTTGAAAACGCGCGTGAAGCTGCTGAAGCAGCAGATCGATCCAAATTTGAGCAGCTGGCTTATGGCATTTTCGTGACGCTAGAAGAGCGGTACGACCGGATCACCGCCGCTCGCAAGGGCATTTCCTTGTTTGCGGATGGTGTCAGCGCAGTGATTCCCGTTGAGCTCATGTCCTCCCAAGAGTCAAAAGACTCTCCGGAGAGCCAGGGTTCGTCGTCTCAGCTGTCCACGTGAGAATACCACTGTTGATATGGAAATGCACATTGAGCTTGTGAGCACTTCCTTCTTTTGGAGTGGATCCTGAGGCTCACAATGATACAAGGCTAGTTATTTCCACAACCTAATCACCTTATCCTTACGAAACACGGACACTCTGGTCTTTACTGTATCTCGAGACACAACTCAGCCACAAAAGCAGTCGTTGATGATTACAGACATGTATTTTTCACTTCTTGCACTTATTGATGCAAGTGTTATCCTGTTGCCATCCATACCGTATGCTCTCCCTAGATGCATCTATGATAGACTGCTTATACTGACCCTGACCAGTACCATGCTTGCGGCTTCACAATTCAGAATTTAACGTACTCGAACCTTTTCAGCCTACTAATACATGCTAGCTTCTGGAGAGGAGGGAATGATCGTGAAATTGCATCAGATGATTAGTGCTATGGGGGACGCAGTATCTAAGATGCCGCAGAATATGGCTTTCGCTCACGATGGCGCTTATAGCTCCACCTATACAGGCTTAATGACTAGCTGTTTGTATCATGACCCTACAGGCCTTTAGCAGGGCGCGATTAGCTAATGCACAGAAACATTTGTGAACATACTGCATGGCAAACACCGAGGTGAGACCTCCTCATACAAGTAGCTGCTGTTGCCTTGAACTGGCATTTTCGGATTGGTCGGTCCTTCCACTTCTGTCTCAAAGATTTTCATCAGATGGATTCCATACTAATTGCAACGGCCTCCAAAAGTCAGTACTGTAGGCATTGCTAGATGTATGTCATCAGAGGATGCATTTTTTGGCAAAGTCATCTCATTCTATTCGTACAAGCGGCTTATTGGCACGTGGAGTCTACATATTTGATCTCACATGAAATGCCCCCAATGAGCAATAATGTGCAGCAATAAGATGCAGCAGGTTTCAGGCTACCAGATTACAGTATGGCTACATTTCGAAGGCTACACTCCGCTCCGGTGCAGGGTAAATCGGGCGCCATTCTTCTTGGGCTAGGACATGCATGCAGATTCTAGCTGCGTCTTCGGCTTGTGGTGAGCCACGCTCTCTAGCCATGAGTAAAGTCGGGAGCTCTCCTCCTTGATCCCAGCCATGATGGGTTCTCCAAATATTTGATAGTTGCGCTCAACTCGACTCTCACCTAGATTCGAGTAGTTGGAACTCGAGACCCTCAAGAGACTTCCCTGCGCGACAGTCATGGCACAACCTCTAATCGTTTTGAGTGCGATCGCAGCGAGCTCCCAGATCGCTGGACAGATAATCACTGCTTCTTGTGCGATCCACGACCTCTACCGCAAAATCCACGACGCTCCATCAACGGTTCGAGGGCAGATCTTACACTTGGAGCACCTTACTAGCATCGCGAGACTAATCATACAGAACTCTGGGCTACAAACAGATTCTGAAGCGTCTGTTTAGGAGACTGCCTATGTGAGATTCAAGAGCTGCGGCAGCTGTTCGATAAAAGTCTTACACAGGAAGGCAATCATACAGCTGTCAGATCTCACAAAACAATTACTGCTCTTATGAACGACAAGAGAGTCGAAAACTTTTCCGACGGCTTGAGAGGAATAAAGTTTCTTTAGCTCTCTGCATTCAAGAAGTTGACTCGTAAGTGCTCACTGGTATTGTTGTTCCCTCAACGGAGCTCATCTTATGGACTCAGGAGAGCTCTTGCTTCGATCAGTCTTGAGATGAGGAAGTCTCAGAGCGACGTCGGGCAAATCATGACATTGTTACACGAAAGTACCTGCAGCATGAAAAGTATGAGCGAGATTATGAAGCCAATCCGTGCCGACATAGCGAAAATCTGTGTACGACTTCCAGAATTGAGACATGTGTTGGTTGCTCAAGCGGACGGGGGTATACCTGAGAGCCAGCAGTCCATGTTCAGGAAGAAGAGCCGAGCAAAGCCTAGTCGTGAAGAATCTCCGGCGTCAAGAGTGGTCGGCTTCTATCATTCACCTATTGGTATGATGATTTTTTGCAAGGCCGACCTTCAATGTGGTGAAGATGAGGGCCTTAATCTACAGACGGACGTCGGTCTTTCGTAAAGCGACTAATGTTCCGTTTCATCCCTTCCAAACTGTTCCACTCTCCCGGTGGACATATAGGAGCATTCACAATCGCATTTTGCCCGAGTTTCGACCGATCCATTTTAGATTTCCCTGCTTATAGATCTGTCAACTTTGATTTATTGGAACCCCTTGGGTTTCACAAGGCTAATGGCTGGATGATGTGGCACTTCGAAAAGGTGGACTTTCCTTCCCTAAAAAGATTGCTGGGTGAGGGTAAACTTTCTGCAAATGATCGCTTCGATGACCAAGACACGAGCTCCTACTTTACTGATGAGCGATCCCTTCTTGAGGTATGATAACCTAAACAGACTATGCTCATAATCCTTCCCTGACAATATGGACAGTACGTCTTGTGCGAAGGCTCAGGGTCTGCATGGAAGAATCCAGACGCTGCCAAGACTCTGTATGAGGTATGCAAGCTTCTCATAGAGCGTGGTGCAACATCCGTCAATATTCAGTGAGTCTCTGAGGACTTAGTAGACCATTGGCTGACCACGTGTAGATCCGCTTTGGAAGTCTCCTTGCGGGCTCCCTATCGCAATTGCGATAATCGCGAATCTTTGAATCTCCAGTCTATGATCGAATTCTCAATAACATCTCTCTTGTTGGACCATGGGGCCAGCATGACCAAGCCAGGTTCGATGTCACATTGTCAAAGACTGAAGGAAAAATGTTCAACTCGAAAGGCGGCTTCGATTTTCATTTTTCATTTTCATCCTTCGTACCTTTCCTATCTCATACCATTGACTAATCCCTTGACGCACTTTCGAGCCGAGTTGTTCAAATATCTGGATATCGATGGCATCTCGGAATTGACCCATTTGGACAGATGGCTCACTAGTGTACTGTATCATACTTCTACTGAATTCAAGAAGTCCCTCCTAGCAGGCCTTGAGATGATCAAGCAAGACCTACTACCAAAGGGCCTGTTGGAGATTCATGAAGTCTGCAAGGAATTGAGGACTGCGAATGCATACGACCAAGGTACATTCTTTTTGCAGAAAGCCACTCTCGGGTCGACGAGTATCCTTCGGCGCTCGGTTGGGGCTGAATTCGATCAGACCGCGCAAATTCTTGTTTCTCTAGCTGCTGGGAACATCTGCATAAAAGATTTTCGTGTCGTAATGCAACTCACGTCATCTTTTCTAGTCTTGGAACGAGTCCAAGATCATGATTTCCTGGAGCGGTTCTTTGAGCTATGGGCTCCTTCAGCCGAGTTGCGCCCACTAGTAGCTGCACGTTGGTTCGAGAATCTGCGGAGCATTCCCCAATCTGGGCTCCGAATCGGAGATTCTCATCACGCCATGTTCGATGCTTTGATAGACCGGGGCTATTGTTCTTTCCCAGGGACAACGAGCTTTCTAGGAATCGAATTCTCATGGCAAGTATGCCTGGCCCTCGTGTCTCTCAGGTTCTATATGCCGTGTGAAACGGATTGGAATCCTGAATTAATTCGGTATATGGTTGAACATTATCGCCCTTTTGTTGATCTGGAGCTGAATCGACAATGGCTCCCTACATATTGGAAAGAACGGTGGCTCGGTTATACTCCGCTTATGTTAGCCGTGGTCGTCGGTCACTTAGAGCTTGTTAAAGTTCTAGTTGACAATGGAGCGACGCTTACGCAGCCTCATGGTTCCCAACAGCTCTCTGTCATAGATCTCTCTTTTCGCAATCTTGCCGGCCACCACCCTCGTAATTGGATGGGCCTTTCACCATCCGAGCTCCGCCTGTGGACTGAGGACAATCATGCAGCTTGCAGTCATGCGGTGATATCGGAAGAAACAGATAGCAGAATTCATGTGTTCCTCATGGGCAGATCTAAACAATCCCACCATCCATCACCTGTGGCTAATCGTGAACGGATATCGGGCGGTGAGTCGATTCTGTTACCCAGTCTCTCTGCTTGCGCTGATTCGTGCATGGCGAAGACGTGTTTTACATTTTGGAGAATTTAGCTCTCCTAGGTCAGGGATTCTCTATAATGTGCATAGATATAGTTCTAGAATTGAGACATAGCCACGACAGCAGCGATCTCCTTAGAAGAATCCTCCCTAGATGGCTATATTCTTATACCTCATATCTCCATATCGACTTGGAAGATGCTGGCTTCCTACTCGCCGGATATGTCATCTACCTGCTATGGAGCTTATTCCACATCATCATGTCACGACCTGTGCTCCGGCAAATTCTGTTCGCTGTTTTATTTCTTTGGACATACAGAAAGATCTTTGGATAGATGTTTGTACCATTCGATAAGCCAACGATGACGGAAGTTGGGGCAGCTGGAGAGATACTGGTATGTCCGAAGAGGTAAGGTAAGCATGAAGAGACTGATTTCATACCATTAAGGTATTTTCCTCGATACTCAAAAGGAAAACGCATGCTGTTCCAGACAAAGAGCTGGCCTTTGTGCCCCGTGAAGTTATCATTTATCAGCAAGTAGAATAGCACTACCATTACTTCTATTTCACACTTGAACCAACCCTCAGTGTTCACCTGCATGTCTACCTTGCCAGTCCCTCTCCACATGCATATTCAATCAAGAAGGATTGCCGCGATTATCCAGCAAGTCACTTAGCAATACAACTGTGCAACGCATCTTCAGACTGAGAGGGGTGGTTCAAGATCATGGTAGTGGACATCACGGCCTAGAACTTTAAGTAAGGAGACAGGGCATCGAGAAGCATCCGCGCATAACTCATGAAGTTCGGATCCTCAACGGAAGATGACTTGAATCGCGAGCCTCAAGATACCAGCATAGTGGAGACGAAAAAGCGATCTGTTGTCGTATGCAGATGCAGAGCACGGCTCAAAGCAGCTTTGCAATACCTCTCAAACGGTCATCAACAGATGTGGGGCAAAGTCAGTGGATGCTCTTACAATCACAATTTAAGGAGTCCAGCAATTATCACGAGCAGAGCTCCAGAGCCCATCGTTCGTTTTCTAGCAAGGAGATTGCATTATGAATGCTTTAATAGTTTTTATGTGCTATCGATTAGGCCCCTCCCTAGACTGATCTAAGCAAGCCAGGCTAAGGCAAAGACTACCTAGCTATATAGTCAATTCATGGTTCAATTCTGCCAAAATCATTAGTGACACTACTTTCGTGACTATTCATACACGAGCCTTGGCATTAGAGCTCAACGCGAGGGCCTTGACATTTGGGAAGAACTATTTGCGTGTCAGCGTCTTAATCACTTTGGAATTAGCACTGCGGGAACACATACTGGAGTACCAAAGCCAGTCACAGGATCCCACCCCGCCTCAGCAGGGAAACCAGCGCCACCGCAACCGATGGCAGATCCGCTGGTGATATCCGTGAAAGCAGAGTAGCCGGTCGAGTACAACCAGGGATTAAGGAATCCAAGGGCAGGCTTGCCGGCGGCGATCAGAGCGTCATTGACTAACGAGATAATAGAGGAAGCAGTGGGTGTAGAGGCACTTGTTCCATCAAGAAGAACCATAGTCCCATTCCAAATCGTCACGAAAGACTGTCCTTGAGCCGAGATATCAGGATATCCACGGCCATTGGGATTGAACAGCCCGGCAAATTCGCCGCCTAAGCTTGAGATGTAGTTCTTGACGACACTATTGTCATTCTGATACTTTGGTCGCTTGAAGTAGTTGCTGAAGCCCCCACCACTGGCGAAGTTGTTTCGCGGGTCAAAAGCTGCTACTTCGGGGTTGATGTTCTTCGTGGCTCCTACGCTTGTGACATAGGGACAGCCATCCGGAAAGGATGGCAGGAAGGTCGATGTGTTCTTGCCGTCGTTGGTGATGCAATCACCTGTGGCACCTACTCCACTGTCCCCGCTAGCCGTAAGGAATGAAGTCCCGCGAGCACCAAGCTGAGCAAAGAGGGTGCAGACCTTCTTTGCATAGGCTTTAGGAACGGTTTGTTCATCGTCACCGTAAGAGGAGCTGATCACTTGGGGAAGAGTGGTCATGTCCAATACTGCGTCGAGGAATTGTAGGTACGGCTCGTTGGTATCGGTGGCTATGTGGATTTTAAGTCAGTGGAATGGTAAAGGCAAGAGACGAGATAGAGAGCCTACGTGTCAGGGCGTCCGGATTGAAAGGCGGCATGCCACCTGTCGTGAACGCTGTGAGAGGTGTAGGATAAGTAATGCCAATGATGGTTTCTGCATCGAGATTGCCCTCTAGATCTTTGCCTGCAGCTAGTTGTTCAGGCGTGTCAGGAGTCTGCTGATTGTCTCCTCCATTGATGACATCCACAGTAAATGTCTCAGCCTCTGAAACAGCGCCCTTTCGGAACATCTGAAGGAATATCTGGACATCGGAGCGGTTGTTGGCCTCTCCCAGAAAATCTGTGAGGCCGACTTGATTCTTCCCTGGTACCTGTGGATTGTAGGATTTCGTGCCGTACAGGGTCCGCAAGCAGAGTGGCGTCACTGCACTTGTGTTGCACGCTTTAGCGACACCAACATCAGTCGAGTCTGGGGTGGCGGCGACACTGAGGACGTCCCCGAACTCTTGTGATGGCCCCTCTACAATCTCGCTCAACGGGATGACAGTTTTCAATGTCTTCCGACGTCCTGCTGGGCGAAAGAAAGAGTTCGTAGGCTGGATTGTTTCGATGTGTTCATGTAGGTGGGCTGGTAGAGACCAAGTGGGGGCGCGCAAGATTCGGTCTCCGTCTTCGTGCTCGAAAATCGAATACTCGGTATTCAGAAGGCGCTCAGCCGCACTGACGGGTAAAGAGACCTTTATCCAATCCTTGGCTTTGTTGTACGAAAGCGAGGCTCGATCGATGCCATTGTCAGATAGCCAGTCGTGAACGAGGTTTGTGGTATCATCGGCGGGCTTGATCAGCTCATTGACTTCATTCTCGGACAGATGTTGACCGTAACGAGGATGAGAAGGTATCGAGACTATAATGACGAAACCACGTTAGTCGCATTCTAGTTTCCTAGCAGAGCTATGTGATGGGGTAATGGGGGTTGTCTACCTTCGTACAGGTGTCTCTCAAGCTCGTCAAATTGGCTCTGCTTCAAACCAATGTGAAGATTAATGAGGGTGTCAGAAGGCGCTGGCCCAACGTCATTCCACATGCTAGGTGCATTGTGACTATCTTTCACCACGTAGGGAGAGCGAGCCTGGAGAGGAGAGGCATTGACCGAGCCTGAGGCCAGTAGGAGAGCTAAAGAAGCTGAAGGAACGAGGTGCATCAGCATCTTGAATGCAGAGTAAGGATAAGATGGAGGCTGAAGCAGGTTGAAAGGAAAGAGGCAAGTAACTTGTAGTGACTGACCCTCCTTTTATGTGCAATCTATGCTGGACCTGCGTGCTGCTTCACTCTATCGGGGAAGGAGCTCTCCCCATCCTGCATCAAGGAGGGGACTCATTCCCGAAGCAGATTACTCTCCTCTGCCGGTGGCTGTCGTTGAGGTCATCCCCGCAGGACAGGCGATTACTTCTGAGATGTGCCATAGATTCAGGACCTAGATCTGGCGGTACCTTGCCTGAGAGAGCAGGAGGTTGCATGACATCTAGGAGCTGGTGGATGCATGTCGCAGGGACAGCCGGTCAGCTTCCCGATTGAGCGTAGCGTTGCATAGTCCTAGCCGATAACCACCTGGCATCGCGCAACGATAGGGGCGTCTCTCACAGCCCAAATAGACCTCGCATACCGTCCGCTCCTCGGTTCGGTGGCTGGTACGTCGATCCGGACATCACAATTTGCGAATGAAAATACATTGGTAGAATAATTTAAGGCTGGCAATATTAATGGATAATGAGATGGCAGAGTCGCCTCGGCTAAAGAACTAGCTCTTTCGAATTCCATTTTTACATATCACGTCGTCGCTTTTTAGGTAAGAGGAGAATCAACTTGTTCAGATGTGGTTGCACGAAGAAGACTTCAATACTCCTTGAAGCGTTGGCTGTGAGTGTACGCTATTGTGTCTCTATGACATAACTTCATGCGCAGTAAGAGGATTTCATACAAGAGAAGTCGACACAAGGATAGGAGGAACACGAAATCAGAATATCAAAGCGATAGCTCATGGTGAAAATGTGGCATAGAACGCGAATTACTTGAGATCACGCCTAGATTTATTAGACATTTGGATATTGAGCAACACTACATCACATTACACCCAACCACAACCTCCTGAGTGTCAGCATTAATCCGACTCCCACGATCCCTACTGGTTCTCCCGCCGCTTCTCCCAATACTGCTCCCACTGCCTCTCACTGTCCTATCATCTCTGATGCTTCTCATCGGAGCAGCAGTCGAATGGTAGTTTCCCCTTCCACCATGCCCACCGTGCGTAGTGCCTCCGCCATATGTTGAGCCACCACCGCATCTTGTGCTCTGCCCACCATGCGTAGTGCCTCCACAATATCTTGAGCCTCCACCGTGTCTTGTGCTCTGCCCACAACTCCAGACGCCCCCCTTTCCGCTTTCAAGCCTAACATAATGATGCTGCACATAATCCTCCCAGTCATCAATAGCTCTAAGTCCCAACACGCGCATAGCTCGCTCATGGACAACACTTATCCTCGTGGCGAAATGGTCATCGTGTCCTGCTCCGTCTCCACCATCTGCTGTCGCCCCAGGGCACCTCACGAAGTCGATCGCATGGCACATTTCATGTAGAAGTGTACACATCATCGCCTGAAAGGGGCATGATCGCGCATCATTGAAGAGTTTTTTCGCATTCAACCTGATGTAAGCTTGTCCGCCAGAGGAGTGTCGGTTCAACGTGTATCCATAACTGCAGCCAGCGCTGCTACATGCGAAATTGTCATCCCATTGGCAATTAGTCCAAGTCACCAAGACATTGTTGCGTAGAAGGCCGCCGAAGAAGACTATGTCGAGATCATCAAAGACTTTGATTGCAAGGTCGGGACCGTAAGGATACCCATGATTGTAATTTTCGACAGCGTGTATAAGCCTTCTCAGAGCCGCACCTTCACGGCTCCCTAACTTTTTGCCCTTCTCGTTTTGCGTAATCATGTTATGGGTGACTTGGCGCTCACTGACGAAGGGACCTTTGTTACGGGATGGAAAGCGATCACGGCGATGAAAGTCAAGCTCACCCTGGCTAGTGGGATAGTTCGTACCACTATGGGCCGAGAATGGCTCAAACGCTTGGTGGTACATCTCTTGGTAGCATGCTCGCGTTTTCCCCATCGTTGCAACTGAACTGCTGTTGACGCAGCGTGCTCGAGATCTTTATCTCTGTTTGTTGGAGTCGCAGGTCACAGTGAAAGGTGAGGATCCTGGTATGTAGATGTGGGTCAGGATATTTATGGTTCAGATAGGAGCCATGACAATGAGCCATAACACAACGGACTTCTTTCCATAGCGGAGACAAGCCAATGCCAGGGAATAAGAGCATTGTCCTGGAAGAAAGAAATGAGTCGGGAAGAAAGAGCGTTGTCAGGGAGCAGAAAAGGATGGTTCCACTCATAGATGTCGCGACGACAGAATCAATTCTAGGAAATGATGAGTTCATGGTGAAAAAAACAGAACTTCAGACGGAAAGAGCGTTGTGAGGAGGTAAACATGATAGAACTCGTCACTGAGGACACAGCCATGAATTCTATCAAAAGCATGATACGAAAAGGTTGAAATCGCTGGCAATGGAAGGTCAGGAACTTTGTCACGTGGGCTGTCAAAACCGAGAACGCGTGGGGAAAGTTCGAAGGAGTATGCGATACTAGCCTAAGGTCTCTTTGATAAAGGATAATAGTTGAAGAGAGGAGAAGAGGAGAGAATAGAGGAGAAGAGAGGTAGAATATTTTAGCGACTCGAGCGTCCTTCCTTAAAGATCATGTCCTATGTGAGCAGAATAATGTATCATCGTCCGGACCTTGGCGGGCAGCTTTCTCCGACGACACTCCGTGATCTCAACAAGCACCATAATGTAAATCAATGAATCTATCATCAATTATCGATCCTTGATCGCTGCTTTTGTGGCGGAACTGTCTTGCATTTTGGCTGGCCGCTGTTGTTATTGCACCTGTCCAAGACTGATATCATCTCTCGAAACAACCCACGAGTCTTAGATCAAATAATTGTACGAACGTTGCCTCGAATCACCCAATATCCTAGCATGGGTCTTGATTGTAGAGATGTGCTTTAGATACGTCCTGGTATTCTGGAGTATCTTGAAGGCTAAGGTTCAGCCTTTGCACCGTATGCTTCGACAAGACAGGTGCTTTGACATGGATTTTTGGCTGTTTGGAATGGGAAGAATGACGCATGGCGAACTGAGATTAGGAGAAAGATAGCCCTGCACATGATTTTGACAAGTTCTTGGTTCTGGGAACGTATGTTGGGCGGGCAAACCGGTCAAGAAGGCCACCACCTTAATATCTTCAACACATTATAAGCTTGGCGGGCAAGCGCTAGGCTAATTCCCCTCTATGGAGAATTTTTGGCTCGGTAGCCGATATAAAATGCGAGTCCAGGGCTGGAATCGAACCCACGCTAATTTCACTTGCGTGTTACTTTTGATTTGGAATATATTCTTAATAGCACCAACTTTGGTACCTGTTCCCGTGGCCGAGTGGTACAATGCTAATTTTGACCAGATACCCTAAATCCCACTAAAGCCATGGCGAGCTTGGTCAAAAATTCGTTGAGGACCCCTAGGGTCAAAAATGCCCCTTCATTGCAAATAGTCGACAGCCATGAGTTCCCCACCGGACCCTGGTCTATCTGGGTGTTAGGTGGGTCGAGCTCTGGTGTGCTTGAAGCCTACCTTATGGGTTATCCTCCGTTGAGTATGTCCAATCTCGACCCTATTTTTTCTGCCCTCCTGTTGTTTTTCTGGACCATCGAGTCCGGGAATCTTACTTTATCTTGGAGTGATTTAAAGTCACCGTATCATGTGTTTATCTGGAGCTCAACTTTTTCAAATTGACTGCACGTCCCTATACAAAGCCGAGGGCAGGAAGCCGCTCCTTCTACCGAAGACTTTTTTACAGATCACTATCCCCTTCGTCATATCTTTTGCCTCTTCTGACGTCGCTGCACCGTCCTCCCCCCCCTGGCTGGCTTGGCTGCGCCCCCTTCACTCCTTTTCTTCTATCGCGGCCCTTGACTTGAGGAGACATAACTCTTCTCTACAAATCGCTAAAGACGCATTAAGCTCCGCCATCCCCCTTTCCATCACGCCTATTCTTTGATTCATGAAGCCAATGCGTGCCCTTTCCAGCTCCAGCTCCCGACGTAGTTGCTCAACAGGAGCTAGCGGAAGATTGAAGTTAGCATTGAGCCAATCATTGGCCTCCAAAGAGGTTAAGGCATGACGCTCAAGGATTTCAGGGTCTGACTCCTCGAGCACTGTGGCTAGTTTATTGGCAGTCGTTGTCGCGTGTATAGTGTTGGAGGAAGAAATAGCTTCGCTCTCGGGACCAGAATTGTCGTGACTGGCGAGAGCGGGGGGATCCTCACCAGCGAGAGAGCTCTCACCGTTGGCAGTAGCCAGAGACAAAGTAGCTGTAGAGGGAAGAACTACTACATTCTTAGTAAGGTAGCTCTGACAGAGCTACATCAGACTGACTTGTAGGAGTTTCAATTCCCGCAGGATTGGCCGCCAACTCCTCCTTTTGGATTCGCTTTGCGGTACCCTTACGCTTCCTTCTCCTCTTGCCCTTCTTGTTCGTCTCTTCAGGCACCACAGGCATGTCAGAGTTGTTGATATCATCAAGTTGATCTACATCGGCATTGCCGTCCGTGTGTGGTTGTGTATCCATCACGCTCTTTGCAGCTGGTGAGAGATCACAACAAGAACTTGGGTATGGTCAAAGTATTGATTCGAGGCTCCGTGGGAGTATCGTGTTGACTTGGTTATGATGGCCGGAAAACTTGATGGCGTGATGGCAGTCAAGGCTTATAAGCTGATCGCAGTCCACGAGGTGTTGACACCAATATGTTTCGTTGAAGAATGCGGTGGGATCTCCTACAGCCTCGTGTTTGAAACTCCTACAAGTCCGAGACGTCAGTCAGTCCCGCTGTTAGAAACGAAAAGGCGTTTGTACGATGGGTAAGAAAACTTACGTAGTGGACTGAGAGTCCAAGTATGCAGACTCACCAAGACTGCCGCCAAAGAAGAATATCGCAAAGTCCTTTGAGCCACTGTACTCATCACAAAAGCCGGCCAATCTTGGGTGCAGCCTGGTCCGCCAAGATTCGGAAGTGATCGCAAAGCTTTGCGTCTCAAGACCGAAGCATGTCCCGAATAGGCCTGCTAATCGATCGACCTATCATACAGCTAAGCTACTGCCACCACGGCTGCTACTACACTGCCGTGGCTATGAGCTTACTTCCGATGTTTTTGAATGCTTATACTTATCCTGCAATGTAAGAAAGATTACACCAACTCTTTCGTACCCTTGTTTGGGCTCAGGATTTCTAAGACGTCTCTCCAACATCTGGCCTACGTCTTAATCATAATTTACGTTAATGACTGCGATGGCTAATTTAGGAATTTAAAGCTTACCGTGGTTGCGACGAGGGATCCTTTCCTGAATGCGCTGCTCTTGAGCATTGGTAATTTGGGTCAAGTCCTTACTGAAGTTTGCACGAACATGCGTGCTAGGCAAGGACCCATGGTCGCTACTGTAATCCTCCACGGTAGCAACGACCGGGCCCATTCTCTTCTCTTTTACAAAAATCTTTGGCCTTGTCCTCAATGAGAGCTAATACAAGATAGAAAATTTCAGTGCTGAAAGCCTCGGGTACAGTAGAGGGGAAGCAGTAGCTCCCTGCTGATACTCGCAAGTATGGATTCTGCTACAAAGCTAGGTAGTCGCTCAGCCTTGCACCGCCACTATCTTGCATGACGCTAACGATACTAGGCAGCCAAGGTACGGAGAGCCATGCTGCGTAGGGGTTCCACCTACCTTGGACAGGGGTCAAATAGTTCCGAGCCCGGGTCAGTATATCCAGAGTATGCGGCTCATCGCAGGTCAGAATACGCAGATCTATATAAAGCACTCAGCAAATGCGAAGACCGCATCCCGCCTGGTTGAGCCGTAAGCCGCAATCAGTAAACGAGGGGCTCGAGCATCAATCCTTCATGCATGTTCGAGGTTTAAAAAAGTCTTCTTCGAAACCCAGTGTAATATCTTCAGTCCTCCACCTTTAATCGTCCGCACCCGAATACGCCCTTACTTCCCATTAGAAATGAGCAATCTCGTATCAGCTTGTGGCCTGCTTTCATGGAAATTGAAATTGGCCTCCGCCGATCCGAGTATGGATGTCATTCTCAATCAAAGCTCAACGCTGGCGTCCAAGGTCTAGGTGTGCATAGTCTAAGTCATCCCAAATACCATCTTTCGCAAAGTGGGACGGCCTTCTGTCTGAGTCAGAGCGACCGGCACGAATGACAAACAATTAGCGCTGTATAGACTCACTTTTGAATTGAGTCACCTAACACAAGTTCGTACTCACATCAACATTGTATTCGTACAGTACCTGAATGAAAGTTTACCCACATTTGCATCCCTCTCTTAATTTGTCTAAAAAGCCATCTCCATATTCACCCTTTGCTGCTCGATCGCTTATCTGTTCAACTGGATCCAGCGCCAAAGCATGCGCAATCCCCAATGCCTGACAGGCTACCAATCTCGCTGGGAGGATTATTCAGCCAACTAGAGCTGCTCTATGAAGCAGATCTGAATTAGACATGTCTGTTCTGGATAGTGACTGAGACATAAGTATATTTGGTAATATTACTCTCAAAAGAAGAAAACCGAGCTGAGAATCATGTTATAACAAGTAGAGAAGACTATGTATTCCACAACCCAAGCTCACTGTAACACATCACATAGCTCTTGTAAAGGGACAACAACGCTCTTGTAAAATTGCTCCTGCAATGTCGGGTCGTCCAAATCATTACTAGAAGCGTCAAACTTGAAGAATATGCATCGCCTGGCTGCGTCCGTGTACTTTAGCGCCTCACGATTTCCGACCTCTTGAACAAGCCGCGTCGCTATGGAAAACTCCGTAAAAATCGTATCTTTTCCGTAGTCATCGACGTCTTCCTTGGTCTTGCAAGCGTGAAGAGGCTGGCCGAACGAAAGCTCGATAAGAGCGACTCCAAGGGCAAATACTAGTTCATTTTGAACCCACGAACGTGATTGAGGTTGAGGGACGGAAGAAGGTAGTGTACGAGGTGGAAAACATTTGGTTACGTATAGATCTGAAGCGGTGAATGGGTGGTCTGTCTGGGCCACCAAGTGAATATCATCGAGTCTCCACCTTTCGCTGAGCCAGGGAGTCTTGAACAACTGAAGGATTGTACTTGCGAGGACTAGGGAAAGCCGGTATCTGATCACGACTTAGGGATACTTTGATGCCTCTGCAGCTCGACACTCACCTCTCTTTGACACTCAGTCCACCCAGATTAGCTACACCGATGCCACATTTCTCAAGATACTCGTGAATAGAGACAGACTTCCAAGCCTCCTCTTTGCACGGCCTTTGTTCTGTTTTGTAGACGTAATGCTTCCATGGTTGATCGTCAAGGTAACCCATGCAATGGATTTCGCCGGAGTGGTTTTGTAGCGTATTGCACAAATTTAATATATCTAGTGTCTGCGCACTGATTCTCTTTGGGGCTTGAGTTGGCTGCCGAGGTGCAATAGGAGAAGCGAAGCGCACTTTTGAGCCAGGAGTTTTACAGACGACACTTGATCTAAGCAATTAGCGAAGTATACAAAAGTGATACTAGTATTCAAGCTCTCACTCATCGGTAGAGTCCATCTTGGATGATTCGACCTCAATGTTATGATATTCCCATGCGTTCGAGGGCGGGTTCACATTTGCACCATCGAACGACAAGATTAATTCAAAGCGCTCTTTAGTCACGTCATCCGGGCTACTAGCTCTGCGTGTCTGCAGTCTTAATCTTACTCTATGCTCGTGTTCAGTCTCACAAGACCATCGTGCAGACAGAAAGTCGAATATCCGCTTTGCACGATCCCGAAAATCCCTCCAATGTTGAGCATGGGATTCAAGCCTTCTTTCTTGCCTCAAAGGCTCCAGTTCGATACTACGGTGGGTCAAATTGGCAATTCTGGAGATGTCATCTTCGATCTGCTTTAGCAATGCCTCGATTCGATCGCCATCGAAGCCAATCTTGACACCTTGCCACACTCTATTGGATTTTCTAAAGAACTTCTCGAGCTTCTTCGATTGGACCTCGTGGCTGGCGTCATCCCATAGAGGCTGGATTGTCAGCGTATGTACTTACAGAGGACCATCAATATGCTTGCCTTCATATCGTTCTGCGGGTCTAAGCCGATCTTGGTTGCGAATTTGAGCAGCTTCTTCTGCAGACGCTCCACCAACTTCCAGTACTGTCGGTAAGAGGGTCCGAGACGCTGCCGGATCTGTTCAGCAAGCCTCTCTTCCTGCCAACTTTCTCCATTTGGGTTGTCAAGAAGCTCAGTATACTCTTTGTCAGAAAGCGTCAACGGGCCCAGCAGATTCTCACAAGTGAGACGATATTGAGCCGCTGAGGCAACAAAGGTGGTGATTAGATCTTCAATTTTCTCTTCATAACGCCACATTGATTTCATTGTATCAATTCCATCGCGGTACTATGATTGTTGGCCACGAAAGAGGACATAACAGAAGAGTATGCAGAAAACCATGGTACCTACGTGCTCAAGTCCGATTATGAGCAGCGGTATAGAACCGAGAACTACACCGACTATCTCAAAACCGGACATTGTTGTCAACCAAATGATGGGAAATAATAGTTTGATATATGTATTGCTTGTCGCGATGAAGGCTGTCAGGATGGAAAGATTGAGGATCTACGGCGAATCCATAAACAATTGAAGGGTCCCTAGATCTCATCACGGCATATGGTCCTTACTGTAAAAATCTTAGGTTGAGGCTGAAGCTCAGTGTCTCGAGTGTTAGGGTGGAGGTAAAGCTCTAGAGCTAGCGTGCTCAAATTTTCTCTGTGCTGTCTATATGTATCATGGTATGGAGTCACGTGACATAAACTCCATCTCAGCCTCACGCATGCAGAACTTTGGCATCATAATGTAGGTATATCTATCTTCTCTATGTCAAAATGACGACTCAGTTTATATCGACTCATCACGCCGAATGCTTCAACTCCTTTACAGCTCTGTTGGCAAATCCACCAGCCTTAGGAGGTGCCGATGGGACAGTCCCCACCGGTGAAATCACCGAGGAGTTCAATCGCTACAGAATCTGGGCCGACAATGTCGGTGCAGGCCAATATGGGGCCAACTACAAGCTTTCCCTTGATTACCACCTCCGAGAAGCCCTGTTCTATAAGGATCAAGTTATCAAGATACTGCAGAGACTCGACAATATTATTCAGAAAATACGTGAAGTACGCAAGGGAGTCGGCAGGAATTTGTATACGGACACAGAGAGTCATTCAGACACGGATGATAGCGACTCCCAGACTGGCCCCGATGACTTTGACAGCTCTGAAGAACATTCGGACTGGGCAATTTCCAGCTCAGAAGGAGAGTATGAGGTACCCAGACGTGTGGTATCTGGGCTGTCTGATCGTCTTTCTTCCAAAAGTCTGTCAGAAGTGCCAAATGAAGAACTTGCCCAGCTCCTGAACTCTTTGAAACTCACCATCGCAGCTCTCTATAAATTGCCCGTGCGCAAGCCTGCTCCTGTAAACCGTCTCGATCGCCTGACGCAAACTGCTGATCAAACATCGCTTTATGAGCACTCCGACATCATGTTTGTAAGAGATGCTTTCAAAGAAGCGCATCCTGATCTTGTTACCCGGCTTGGCCGGATGAACACTCGCAGAAGGCGATTGCTTCACTACCGTAGATCTCACAATGAGAAACTGAAGAGGGAGATGGTCGAGTCTCAAGCATCTCAAGATGAACAAGCGATATCAGCTTTGCAGCCACTAGCGGAATTTGCTGCTATTCCCAATCAAGATGCAGGCGAGGAGACTGCCACGCGGAGTGTCGCCTTCAAGAGTCAGCGCAATGAGACCTCGCGGGCCACTACGTTTCGACCAGATCCAGCACAACTTCTTGTACCGCCTTTGGACGACATGGACGTACAATCATTACCCCAAAGCGTCTCGTCATCTCCATCGTCTGATGCTGGTAAGGAATTCTTAGTAATTCCTCCTCGCCCTCGCGACGCTGAGAACACTGAGCTTGTCGACTTTGAATGTCCTTACTGTTGTGTCACATGTCATATCAGAGGCTCGCATACCTGGGAGAAGCATATCATGCGTGATCTCGAGGCCTATGTCTGTACGTTTAATGGCTGCGACCGAGCGAATGACATGTTTGGAAATCGTGAGGACTGGTATAAACACGAAACCCAGGAACACAGATTTGAGTACAGCTGCAATACTGAAGGCCACGAAAGAATGAACGACGTGGCCGAATTCCGGTCCCATATGGATACAGAACACAATGTGAAATTCAGAGACGACCAGCTATCTTCCCAATTGACCATGTTTGCAAGGCCAACCCGGCAGCTGTCTGGTATATGTCCTCTTTGCAACCAAGCCAAAAGTAGGTTAAAGCGTCACCTTGGGCGGCATCTGGAACGCATCGCCCTCTTTTCACTTCCAAGGCAGGTGGACACAGAAGATGAACCTGTATCCGGCAGTGGAAACATCTCCGTCCAGATCGTCCATCACTCAAATGTTGGCGAACCTCCTGAAGAGACTTCCCAACCAGAAGATGCTGAAGACAGAAGTGCTCGTTCCTCGTCTGAAGAGGGAAACGAGAATGGCAACAACGCCGATCCTGAAGCATCACCAATATCTGGTGGCCCGCCGGGTACTGACTATGCCAACATGGAACAGACGGAGGTACCAGAGACTACTGCATTTTCCTGGGACTATGCAACGCAGAAATTCAAAGATGCGAGAAAGCGTCCCGAAGCTCCGGGTCCGGAACTGGACATCAGTTCCCCGAAGGCTCAAATTGTCCGTTATGGTCTTACTCAGGTCTTTGCCCCGCTTGGTGGAGGCAAGGTCGATGTGGTCTTTGTACATGGACTTTACGGAGCACCAGACCTGACATGGACGAGCGAGAAGTCAAAGGTCTTCTGGCCGCAAGACTTATTGCCTCCCGTACTTGAGGAGGAGATGGCACGAATACTGGTCTACGGATATGATGCCGACATCACTTCGTTCACAGATAGCACCTCGAGAAACAAGATATACAATCACGCCGAGCATCTTATTGCGGGATTAGCCGCAAATCGCAGAATCCGGAACGCGACAGAGCGTCCTATTATCTTCGTAGCACACTCTTTAGGTGGGCTCTTGGTCAAACGCGCTCTTACCTATTCTTCTGAATTGAGGGGTAATCATACGGTGCACCTACGATCTATCTTTGTATCTACCTACGGAATCCTATTCCTTGGAACACCGCACGCCTCAGATCTCGCCAGATGGGGTACCGTATTACAAAACGTCTCCCTCGCAATGCTGCCATTGAAATTCTTCCGGGGGAATGCAGAAAAAGTAAAAGCCCTTAAGCAAAGTAACGAAACAATGGGAAATATTGACCGTCAATTCGGCGAGCTAATGTCTCGCTTCCACACATACTTCTTTCATGAACTTAAACCATCAGATCTAGCTGGTCAAAAGGTATTTGTTGTGAGTGTAGAGTCGGCTTCCCCGTTTATCCTCCAGGACGTTGAACGTGCCGGTATCCCGTCAGACCATGCTCATTTGTCCAAATTCGAATCCGAGAATTCCCCAGGATTTGACCTAGTCGCAGAGGCCATAGAACGTTATGCTACGGAGGCACCGGATGTCATAGCTACTAGATGGCAATTGGAGAAGGCGGAGATATTGGCAATTAAGAGGAATCAGCTAGAAGAGCTACTTCCCGTTCGAACAGGATCGAACTCCCAGGCTTCACCACCCAACGTCGACACCACAGACGAGCTCCCTCCATTTAGCTATGGCAGGCGCAACACAAATAGTACGTATTGACTTTCTTACCCAAGTGGATACATTTAAGACATCATTCAGTTGTGGATGGGGGCTGACAACTCTTTCTTGCGCTTGTAGTCGAGTCTCAAGAAGAACAGCATCTCGAAATATTGACCTCGGAACCAGAGCCTTTGCCAATCGACCACCGCGCAACTCCGCCCACACAACAACATCAAGAACGTCGCACCGGTAAGTCACGATCATCTCCAGCCAATTGATAGAAGGTAGACATCAACGAATAAAAAGAAGCGCTGACAGCTTTCATTTTTTCTATAGCAGCCGACTCATTGAAAGCGTTACTCCCTCGAGCTTTTGAATCGAAATCAGAGGCATCATCAATACATCGTGAGGCAACTTTAGGCTTTGAAAGACAGTCAAGAAGTCGTAGCCCCAGTAAGCATCTATCCATTTCAATGAGGTTTGAAACCCAATCACATTCATGATTGCTGACGCGATTATCAAATAAATATAGTCGTGTCTGTCAGCTCTCGTCCTACATCCTCTAGCCTTCAATCGCCGGTGCGCCCTCCTACTTCGACTCATCGACTTGAGGATTACACAGTGGGCTGGATCTGTGCTCTACCAATAGAACTCTCAATGGCAATCGGAATGCTAGATGGAAATCACGCCAGTCTAGCTCAGCCATCCAATGATAGCAATAACTACACGCTTGGACGAATTGGAGAACACAATGTCGCCATAACGTGTCTTCCAACAGGCTTGAATGGTACAAACTCTGTTGCCAGCTCTGCAGCCCGGATACAGCAGACCTTCAGGTCAATGCGATTCTTCCTATTGGTAGGGACTGGAGACGGCGTACCTACGGTCACCGATATACGACTGGGAGACATTGTGGTGGCAGACCCAAGAGAGCTCCAGGGAGGGGCCATTCAATACGTTTTGCAAAAGTCAATTCAGAGCAGTCGCATTGAAAAATTATACAGTCTAAGGGATCCACCCGCAGAAGTTCTCAGTGCCATGAGCTCTTTGCGAGCGAGACATCTTCTGGAAGATACAGAGGTGCCCAGATATCTGTCCGAGATGACGACACGGTATCCAAAGATGCAAAAGAATATTTCGTATCCTGGACAGCAACACGACCTGCTATTCGAGACCTCTTACAGACATCAGGGCGTTCCCGGTAAATGTGCCGAGTGTGACCACGATCGAGTGATTAGTCGCTCTCTCCGCGATGAAAACACCCCCGCAATTCACTATGGTCGCATTGCTTCCGCAGCAGATGTGATCTCGGATGGCGAGATCCGAGACCATTTGGGCATATTAACCCACATCGCTTGTTTTGAAACAGAGGCGGCTGGCTTTCCAGAGGACTACCCGTGTCTAGTCATTCGAGGGATTCACGGCTATGCAGACAGTCATGCGAGCGAGCGCTGGCGGCCGTATGCTGCGGCCACCGCGGCAGCATATGCAAAGGAGCTCCTCTCTATTGTCCCAGCGCACCAAAATACCCCTGTGAAAACGACAGCAAGCTCGTCAAGGTTGTTCAATGTGTTTCGGAAGCCCAAGTAAATCGTGGTGCAGTTCAACTTTCAACCTGTGAAAAGTGACGCGAAAATCATACGTGAGGCAGTCCGGATTACTTCATTTCATTTAGAGTTTGGGTAATGTTTATCGAAACACTACAGCTATGTCTCATCTACTAGTAAATAAGTAGGCCAGGCAACTTCCTTCTCGGCGTATCGTCCTTGATATATATATATATCCTAGCTCCGGATTGCGGGTCAAAGTCTGGACGTGTAATAGCATTGTCGCCAACCCCTGGTCACGCTCTCCGATGTCGATGTCGGCATTCGCTGGCCTGGTAAATATGCGGATAACACTCTGAAGCTATTGGCATTTTCACTGACTCCTTCAGCGAAAATTGGAAGCGATGCGTCCGACACAGTCTCTCAACCCTCCAAGTACCCGCGAATGAATTCGGCGCAGATATCACTTAGCACCGTCATCACACGCGTGATACGTCTTACAGCATTATCAAAAGGAGGAAACCCTGCGTGATGTCGACCGTCCAAGAAAGGGCTGGATTCTGTGCGCTCATGAATTGACGGTCGTCTCCAAGCGCTGGCTGGTCACTAATACCAGCGCATTACTGGAGTGTGCACTTCTCGGCCCCTTGTGATATTCGAAGTACCAGGAGATTGATGCCTAAAGGGTTCCTATGAACCGATTTGCTTGAGTTTTGTTCTTTCTGCAGATAGATCGTCTTTTTCTATCAAGAGTAGCTTGAATGACCGAGTAGAGGATAGCGCGACTGAGGTGCCGTTGCAGAGTTCCCGTCTCTACCAATCTCAGGCGACCAGATGGAGTCCTCGTCGTTGCGCACCTCAAGTGATCCTAGGTTAATCAAAGACATCGAGGAACTTGCGACTCGCCGCACGACCATCAGTGGTGATGGATACTTGTAGTTCGAGGCTTTTTGGATACCATCTGCTATTGTTAGTAGGAGTCTGACGAAAAGGATTATGACATGGGGAACTTACTGATCTCAATGTATATATACTCAACAAGTGGTGGCACCCATACGAACACGGCGATAATTTGGCCAAAGGTCCACTCGTATGATATAACCCTATGCTGGAAGTAGGCGCTGAAAAGGTAGAATTGAGAGGTAAAACACAGGGACCAAGGGATGATGGAAAAGAGGATCCAAGTCCGATGGGCTTTGCCTTCTTTGGCGATGAACCTGACTAAAAAGCGTTCTCGCGAGAACGCCTTCGCTCTTTCGCGAAATGAAAAGAACCGATCGGACTCGTAGCACTTCTTCCCCAAGCAGAAGAACATCCAAATGATGCAATTCGCCCACACGAGCCATGTCCACCAATTTGCAATTATGCCGGACGAGAGCTCATTGTCGACTAGATTTGAGTTGCCGCAAAGAGGGATAACAATATCGCCGAGAGTGTGGTCTCTAAGATCACATGAATTATCGCTATCGTAGGCGTTGTGCGTTTTCCAAGGATAAGCAAGATTGTTATCATAGTCGCCCTGATCCTTGGCGTCATGGTGTGTCCAGTAGTAGGAGGATATCAGTGTTGTACTGGCTAATGTGATGGCCACCCAGGAAAGCATGAGCAAGTACCAGGACTGGCGGCCATAGCGAGTGATACAAGCAAGAATTAGACTGACGGGTATGAGCCCACTACTGGCGATGACAATCAGTACGGTAGTGTCGAAGAAGTCTTGATAAGTACCCGCGGTGTAAGAAGTTTCGGAGTTGTTGTCTGCAGTACGACCTTTCTTGCTGTTGTGGAAAAGGGCCAGTGCAGTGATTTGAATCACGCTAGAGAAATAACATTGAGCTTTGTGGAATTCCACCAAGGCTATGACCAATCTGTTTGCGTGCGATTCCTCTGATCCCTTTTCCGTTGATTTTCTGCCGTGAGACCATAATTCAAAGCTGAGTAGAGCGGCAAGCGCGATAAGAGCAATACCGGACTGTGCAATGATGGATGAGAATACCTAGGGAATGTAAGCATGTGATTATCGATCCAATCTCGAACTAGCAGGACTGACTCCGATTCCAGCAAGATCCGGATTCAAGGTGAGAGGGGAGCATATCGCTTGCAGGCAATCTTTCAGCGAGCTATTACCAGGTCCAATGGGAAACAATTCTTGTCTGGTACAGGCAGCGGGGGTGAAGCCGTTGTCGGAAAATGACCAATCTTTGACGTTATTGTACATGTCTTCCAAGCAGTTACTGATTGTATCCGCATACATTGAAGCGTTGATTGTGGCATTTTGAAAATCACCTAGGTTGAGACCGGTTCCTGGGAAAAATTCATCAATGTACTCTGCTACGGTGTTATTGGTCCAGTCTACGGTTTTATTGGGGTCGGAGTATGGGCCGGGTTGCGAATGTTCCGTAACAAGCGTCGTCCAAAGCCCGCAAGTCACCAGATTGTTAGATTGGGAAGTAAAAAGGGCTTCACTATTGTTGCAGACTTGTGTACAGTTGACGTCAACACTGTTAATCTGGCACTTGGGAAGGACCGGGATTGTGGCGACGTCCCAGGTGAGCCATGTGTGGAGGGATGAGTTGGACGGTGAGAATGTCGACGTTGCCATCTCGACAGCGACAGAGCAGTGGTGAAGTGCAGTTCCGACGAGCTGGCCCAGCTGTTCTGGGGACATCGCCCATCTTATGCCGGCGCCATGTTCCCATCTCGACTGCAGCTCATGCACCTATCACACCAAAGAGCCAATCGCAGATCAGGCGTGCCACTGCTACCTTGCGTGGGTGCTAGAGTCCAGACGAAATGAAGATGTTCGTCAGCCGCACGGTGCAAGCATCATCGGCTAAAGGTGCCCTATAGGGCCGACACGTGAAATTCTATTTTTGAAACACGGCATGAAACGACAATCAGCGACCCAAGTATTGGTTGTAGAGGCTTAACATATCATTTTCAGCTCATCCAGGCAGTGCAGCCGCGTGGTGAGCAGGAAGAAGCTACTGCGTACTGCGACAGCCAGCGATCTAGATTGGACTGATCAACTGTGAGCCGTGCGGTGTCAGAGAAAGACCCGATGTAGTCGGATATAGAGTCTCAGCGCATGCATACTACCTCAATAAGCACGCCCACGACAGCCAGCGAGCCTCAACGCTGTTTCAGATCAGAAGCTAGAAAGAATGGGGAATAACAGAAGCGATGCTGGTAAGGCAGTGCCTGCAGCCTTATGGCGGAGCATTCGCTTTCTCTTGGTTCTCTGTACGTCGTGACAGAACATGCGACACTTTCGTGCCCAGATACCATATAATCGTGAAGATTGGTGGTGTCGAACAGTAGTCTCTCCACCGTATGATGAGTCTGGAGTGGAGGATGCCACAAATAGATCATAATACAGGAATCCAACGCTGCCTTGTAACGCCTTGCTGAATCAAATGCGGATGCAAGCTCCAATAATGTCTTCCCCAGTACCCACATGACGTCTCATTATGACCTCTCCCTGGCCTTAGCACCACTGGCTCTGATCCATACATCGCCACCCCATCGCATCAAACGCTCAGCTGCAGCAGTGGGCCCATCCACAGCGGGCCGAACGTCTAGGTAGAACACCGGCTCGCCTGTAGGTTCGGGTGGTCCTGAATAATAATCGATGACATACCGCACCTCTCTCGTATCTCCTCCGGGCAACGTTCTTCGGACATACCAGTCATGTCGGTCGAAAGGGGGCTCGCCACCATATTGCGAAGGCCACACTCGTCCCAACACACTTAGCATCCTAGCCTTGGGCGTCATATCTCCTGGTCGGCCCATGAACCTCGCTAACCTCGGCTTTTCCGCTTCATCAATCTTCTGTTGCACAAAGCCCTCTTCTCCATTGCGACAGGCTTTCCATCCGTCTCCCAGTCCCTTCCTGAATCTCCCTTCCCATCCCTCTATTTCCGCCCAAGCCCCCTCGTTTAAAAAGTTATGTACGGCAACCATGGACTCGACGGCATCTTCAGGCGTGTCATCGTAACCTTTCCTTAGCATCGCATTATACATTTGCTGCGGTGAAGGATATTCCCAATTAGCCTCCGCGTCGCCACGAGGAATTGAGGAAGCCGTTCGGGAGGTGGGCAGAATAATAGACTGGGTTGAGGCGCGGGACTGAGAGAGTGTAGATGGCATGTGATTGAGTGGGTTCAGTCTGGAGAGACTAGAAGGCGTGTCTGAGGGAGAGGGTGGAGGGGCGTTTGGTGAGGCGACTGGACATGAGGAGCCATCGGCTGGCGGTGGCAAGGATTTCTGCGGCGGAAATGAGGGGGTCGAGGAAGAGGGAGATTCGTGCATAGGACATCCGGGCTGGTAGGAATCAGCAAGAGGTTCAAGAAACATCATAGTAAGCAGCATACCGGGGGAGTGGCATCTCCTTTAGGTAGAGGGTGTGGTGCAGGACTTCTTGATGTAAGCACTGTATCTGCCCAGAACCATCCCATAATTCTGTCCGAATAATATAAGTCAAGTGGGATCACTGTAAGAAACTCGTCAATTTGCGTGGTGATGCGTAGTTACAAGATCATAAAATAATGTATGCAGAAACGCCTATCAATGACGGAAAGGAAATATTTCTTGGCATTTATTCTATGCTAATAATGGAAAGGCTCGCTTGGGAGTGGAAGATTTGCACAATAATATGAATTATGTTATGCACAAGTAGGACTTCCATCTACTACCCTTTCTAAACTACCATATCATTTTGAGTGATGGTCATCATGCGGCTATGATGGATCAAGGACTCCAGTAAATACGAGCATAGAAAGGAGGCCTCTATGATCCGAACCGCCTCCTCCCTTGGCCGACAATGCCTCCGACAGAAGCCGCAAAAGCTGATTGCATCCCTCGCTCGCCATGAGCGGCGTTTCTTGACTCCTGCAAGGTATCGGATACCCTTCAGGCCACCACCCAAACCTCCAAATGGGAGGGTCATTTTATGGAGCTTGTTGTCACCTGCGGCGTTCGTGGCGTTGAGTGAGGAGGACAGTGGGGATGGCAAGACACCCGAGGAGCATATGCTGGAGGCTTCTCGAGCAGAGATAGCGAAGGAGATTCCGGAAGAAATACATGGTCTAAAAAGAGTATGGAGAGGAGTTCTACTATTCTTGGATACTATCCTTATAGAACCCATTGCGACGACATTCAGATTCCTGCACCTTGTTGTCATATTCGTTCCCGTGATAGTGACAATGCCCATATTATGGCTGGGGGGACGGCGAAGGGATCGTCACAATGAGCGGGCAGGGACGCTGTGGTGGTACTCGTTTCTGGTGCACTCCATGGAACGGGCTGGTCCAGCTTTCATCAAGGTACACTATACCTTTTAAGAAGATCATTAATTTTGGCTGATTCTCCTCCACTAGCTTGGTCAATGGGCTGCATCAAGATCAGACATCTTCCCTCAAGAGATGTGCAACATCATGGGCTCGCTTCATTCCAACGCTCCCGCACACTCCCTAAGGTACTCGAAGAAGACAATAGTGGAAGCTTTCGGCGGCCGACCCTTCGACGACATCTTCGAAGAATTCCAGGAAAAACCTCTCGGCGTGGGAGCAATTGCTCAAGTGTATAAAGCAAAGCTTAAGCCAGATCTAGCTGCTCCTGGAGATACAGATTTGGAACCCCAGGAACCTAATATTCGACAACGAGTGCGAAAAAATGTTGATGTCCTGGTAAAAAGTACACCGCAGCGTACACCTTCGTCTTACGTTGCTGTAAAAGTTTTGCATCCTAAAGTGGAGCGTATGGTCCGGCGTGATCTTCGAATAATGGGTTTCTTCGCTACCGTGCTCAACGCAATCCCTACCATCGAGTGGCTGTCCCTTCCTGATGAAGTGGCCCAATTCGGCGAAATGATGCGCTTGCAACTCGACCTACGCATCGAGTCCGCAAACCTCATGATGTTTCGAAAGAAATTTAAAGACCGGACTACGGCTTGGTTCCCCTTCCCTTATGCCGAGCACACTACACGCCAGGTCCTTATCGAAGAATTCGCCTCAGGAATACCTTTAGCTGCTTTCCTCGAAGATGGAGGTGGTGTCTTCCAGAAGGAAATTGCTGATGAAGGCCTCGATGCTTTCCTCCACATGCTCTTAATCGATAACTTCATTCATGCTGATCTCCATCCTGGTAACATAATGGTCCGCTTCTACAAACCCGAACGAATAAACCTCTCCCTAGGCCGTCACAAGCAATCCGATTCCCCAACTCACTCAACGGATGTCACCGAGGAAGCGCTCCAACAATTACGCCCACATCGCCATCATCCGGAAGCCTGGGCCGCGCAGCTCTCGGAAATCGACAAAGAAGGCTATCGACCGCAACTCATCTTCATAGACACCGGTCTTGTCACAGCCCTAAACGCAACGAACCGGAAGAACTTCCTCGACTTGTTCAAAGCCATCGCCGAATTCGACGGCTACCGCGCCGGCCACCTGATGGTCGAGCGGTGTAGACAGCCAGAAGCTGTAATCGACAAGGAGATCTTCGCCTTGAAGATGCAGCATCTAGTGATTGGCGTCAAAAGTCGAACGTTCGCTCTAGGTAATATAAAGATCGGCGATGTACTCAACGAGGTGCTCAGCATGGTGCGAGGTCATCACGTGAGGATGGAAGGTGACTTCGTAAACGTGGTTATCAGTATATTGCTCCTAGAAGGTATCGGAAGGCAGTTGGATCCGAATCTGGATCTCTTCAAAAGGTGTGTATTCCTCACACGATTTATGCCCCCTGTCCTTCGATTTGTTTGGCCCCGATCTAACGATCCCACAGCGCTCTTCCAATCCTCCGCCAACTCGGCGCCCAAGGCGGCGGCAGCTCTATTCTTAAGAGTGCACGCGAAGGCGATTTCTCCATGATTCGCATCTGGGTCGGTCTCGAAGGGAGACAATTTCTGCAGGCTTCCGCACAGCAGGTTGATGCGTGTGTGAAATACGATCAGCTGAGTCCTAATATATAGAACCATGATTAATGTCATGATTGCATTGGCGCGGCGCTGGGGTATGGTCTTCGGCTACTGGGCGGTATTCTACTCTCTTGAATTAGAAGTGTATTAATACATGGAGCTGGGTTCGGTATGCCTCTAAGAGGCGTCTATCATATGTACATAGATTCAGGAAAAGGTCTATGTCGCAGAGTATTGCACGCTGTAAATCATGCAACCTCGATGATCCAAAACGCCCACGAATGCGCGCAACCATGCAAATGCAACGCAACCACCCAGTTGATATGATGCGAAAATATAGCATGTCCGGTCTAGAATCGCATCGGGTCCTGATTGAACCCTGGCAACTTTTCACCTCTTCTCCTGTCGCTGCCACCCCTGTTAGCAGCTCCATTCGTACCCTTGCTAATACCCAAGGAAGCGCTCCCAGCACCCCAACCCCTATTCGCAGTTCTTTCTCCAACTTTGACATCTCGATCCAACACCTCGACAAGACCTCCGGCAAAAAGCTCGCGGACCTTTTCATCTGCCAGGAAAGTTCGATTACCATATTTATCAACACCTCCGCCAATTCTCCGGTTCACCGATAACTGACCGAGATCTTTGAAAGCGGTGGCTAGAAGGCGCTCGAGCGCTTTACGAAACTCGATGATAGTTTTTGCGCTGCGTCGGTCGGAAGATATAATGTAGAAAGGAAGCCAGTTGTCTATTTCAACGATGTTGCCTCTTTCCTCGTTTCGTTTTAGCTTGCCGCCGAAGAGGCTAGCCATTAGTGGTGTAGATTCTGTCGTGTCGCGGAAAAAGAGGGCATTGCCATCGTTCGAGCGAGACAAGGTGCTATAGCTGTACATCGTCCCGTAAGGGAATGTAGAGTCCCTCTTCTCGGGCGCATTGACAGAAGAGGGATGGACGATTGCTGATCTTTCGCCGGGTGTACGGAATGCACGGCCACCTGTGTTCACAGCCAGGTTAGGATGGAGGCCTGCAAGGGCAAGAGCCTTGACAAGTGGTACTTTGTGGCTGTTTTCGTTCAACCTGGGGTCGCCAAATTGAGAGTGAACCCGTTGGTGGAGACGTGTCTGTGGAATGAGGCCAGCCTGGAAGAGGATGTCTGCTATCTGCTGTGCGGTGGCGTCAATAGTCTTAAAGGCGTTGGCGTGAAGATAATTGCGATGAGCAAACTGTCTCATGTATTGCTCGCCTTGTTCATCACGTATGCGGCGTAGTTCACGAACTGCATTTAGAAGGGCGATGTGATCGGATGCAGAGCCTTCGACAAAGGAGGATTTCGCCCTTTGGGCTTCATCCCGGGCACCGAGGGGGTTAAGGAAGAGACTACGTTCTGCGGAAGCAGCGCCCAGGATGAGCATAGGGTCAAGGCAGCGGAAGATGATTCCTAAGACTATCATCTTTCCAAGGGATGGGTGGACAGGGAGTGAGGCTAACAGGCGGCCAAGAGGGGTGACTTGTTCGTCGTCGGTGAGGGCATCCAGAGCTTCAAGATTGATCACGGAGGCATCAACGGACTTGGGTGGTGGGGGTTCAATGGCTTCAGCAAGAAATTCTCGAATCGGTGTCTTGAAAGCTTGGGCTTTGATATTGAGACATATCTCCTGGAGGTCGACTCGGAGGAGTTCTGGAAGACCGATGGCACGCAGAGAGTCATAACGCTGCTTGGTGAACAGGGCGTAGTAATTCCCGTTCTGAACACGTCCGGCACGACCTGCTCGTTGTTTTGCATTGGATTTGCTGATCCATGTGCATAGGAGCTGTGAGATTCGCCGGGCCTGGTCATACTGCTTTTCCCTCAATTTCCCAGTATCCACGACATATTGCACGTCCGGTATCGTGACCGACGTTTCTGCAATATTGGTGGCGAGGATGATTTTTCGGCATCCATCGGGCACTGGATCGAAAACGGTATTTTGGCTCGCTGCTATTGATGAGTGCAGTAAGAAGATCTTGAACTTTGACTCATCGCGAAAATCGACACCAGATTCCTGTTGCAATAGCGTGTCCTGAACTCTGGTGATTTCTGCAAGCCCAGGGAGAAAGACCAGGATAGCCCCGTTTTGGCTCGTCTTTGCAATGTGAGCAATTGTACATGCGACAAGACCAAATGGAATCAGTCCATTCTCCTTCTCATTGACGGTAGAAACGACACCATCTTCTGCTAATAATGACCGCTCACGCTTCCAGTCAATGACCGATACCTCATCCTTCGAAGCATTGGACGCCTTTTGGAAGCTTGAAGTGGATGTGGACGCGGGATTGTCACGACAGAATCTGTCCTCGACATCGAGATAATCTTTGCTATCAGAATCCAAGTACATAGCTTGTAGTTGCGATGCTGGGCTTGTCTCTCTCATCTCCTTTACGATCTCTTCGAGGTACCTTTCTTTGACGGGAAACGTTCGCCCGGGAACACTTAACGACGGGCAGGCTATGGTGCCTTCCCCAGAGGTATTGGTTGCAAAATAAGACGCGAACAGCTCCGTATCCATGGTGGCACTCATGAGCACAATTTTGGGGACAGATTTGCCACGAGCCTTTCGACTCAAGACCGATTTCTTAAGCAAGATGAGAAGGAAGTCTATCTGCATGTCGCGCTCGTGAACTTCGTCAATAACAATATGCGAGTTGAAGTCCATGACTTCGTCGGGGTGATGCTGAAGATTTTGTAGTAATATTCCTGTGGTGCAGTAGGTGACGCTACCTCCGACTTGGGGAAGTTTTGCGTCAAATCGCACTTGATACCCAATGCTCTCTTGTACACGTTCCGCCTTCTCATCAGCTACACGACGGGCCACAGATACTGCAGCGATACGTCGAGGCTGGGTGCAGACGATGTTACAGGTAGCGCCTTGCCCTCGCCCTATGGCTTCCTCAAGCAAGATCTGTGGCACTTGAGTAGTTTTCCCACTACCTGTCGCACCAACGATGATGCTGTAGGTGTTGTTATTGACTAAATCAAGGACCTTCGCGCTATACTGATTCATCGGCAGCTCGGCCCTTTTGTTTCGTAGATCTACAAGATTCTCATCTTGCAAGTAGGAGCTCAGCTTCTGCTTGAGAAACCAATTTCTCCGGTCCATTTGGTCAGCAGATAATTGGCGTCGATAGTTCCCTCTTGTGTCTTCAATTATCTTAGTGTCGGGCAAGTCATTGCTCACTTCGTCTGGTAAGCCGGCCCTCCGAGCTGCAAGCAGTGTCTCTCGCATGACCAGTGAGCAGTCTTCGTCGACAACCATATCCAGAGGTGTAACGGGCTTTAAGATTTGTCCATTGCCGCTCCTCAAGGCTCGAATAAAGCGGGGGTATAGATCTGGCTCCTTCTCTTTCAAGGACATCGAAGCAACAAGCGAAGCCACGGCTTCGGCCCTCTTTTTGTCGATTTTCGTTGCGTAAGTCATCTGTACAGGCTCCCCGACAGGTTCATCGTTGATCTTGATTTGTACTCTACTTCGGCTTTTTGTCTCTTCTTGAGCATCTGTTTCAATCTTGATGCCTGGACGAAGGATCCTGTAAAATTCGAGAAATTTGGACGCATTGTCCGTTGTCAAAGCACCCGAGTCTTTGATAATGATGACTTCGCTTCCTCGCTCAGCGTGGTATCTTTCGGCGGCTTGCTTGAAAAGCAGCCCTGCATTTACTTCAGCAGACACACGGTCAGCACCAAGCCCGGAGACTCGTATGCCTTGTTCGGGGAGTTCCACGGTGACATCGACGTATTTCCTAAGTCTTCCACGCTCTTTCCGGTCCCTGGTTGCCACCTTAATTTGCGGTACGGTATCAAATCTGGCGGCATAATTGTAGATATCGGTAATAGCATCCTGATCCTCTGCTTTTGCTCTCTTAATCGATGCTTGGTTGATCTGATTAAGGCTGGATTTTCGGTTCAAGACTTCGCTAAGGACGTCCTGCTCATGGAAGTTGGCGATTAGGTGGAGGTAAGCAGCGATCTCAGCAGCTTTCTGCGTGATGTTAGATCAATTGGGACAATAAAGTGGGGCTGCTGTACATGAGTTCTCCCTTCGCCAACAACCACCTCGTCTCTTGCGGCAGACTTGAAACGTAATGTACATTCGTGGGCGTCAGCCGCGAATTTTTTGAATTCGGATTTGAGCTCTGCTAATCCTTGTACAGCGTTGAAAACAGAGACTTTGACGTTCTTGAAGAAGTCTGACGGTAGACCTGGATATTCTTGAGAAGTGGGTATGCGCAGGTTCTTTCTCATGTAAGCTTCATCCTTCAACTGTGGAGTTGCACGCTTTCGAGCACCACGTTGATTCAGTTGCTCTTCCGCTTTTCTTTTCCTTCCGCGATCGCTGTGGTCACGGAAATGTCTCTGTAGGAGATGCTGATTTCGCTGTGATGGTTGGTTTTTGTGATGTGGCGGGAGCGTTTGCTGATTAGCTGTAGCCTTATGGTCTGGCTGCTTCTGAGACGTCTTATTTGCACCGTTGCCGCCTTGACTTCTTAAGTGCCCGTGGAGAATTGCCGAAGCCCGCTCGTCTGCTTGAGACGCCCTGGAATCTTGTGATGTAGAGCTTTGTCGATTTTGTAACACCGGGAGAGCCAATTTCTTCCTCGGTGATGAGACTGATGGCATGATACGGGTACGGAGAACCTGGTTCGGCAGAGTAATTAGCTGTGGTTCCTACCGTCGTAATAACTACTGGCGAGAATTGAGGAGAGAGATACCAGTGCCCGTATCATTTTCCCGGAGTGCGACTGATCCCAGGAGGACTGAATCAGTCAGAGCAAATACCGGGCAGACAATTGTTTCCACGAGTGACTGGAAATCGTAAGTAAGACGCCATAATGCTTCACCCTTTGTACCCTACTCGCTCACCAGCAGATTGCCTCCCAGATCTTTTTTCAGGCTAGGATCGCTAGCGGCTTTTTAGAGCACGGACACTCCCGCTCTTAGTGCTCCCGCTTCCGAGCCTCGGCGCGCTAAGCCCATGCATCTCCAATGCTTCAAAGCCCCTTTACGGCCCTGCTGGATCAGCCCATGTAATCGAGCAACAAAGACGCAATAAAAAGAATAGGTTTCACGTGTGGCCAAAAACTGGACACTGAGGGATTTGAACCCTCGGCCTTTCACATGCGAAGCGAAAATCATACCCCTAGACCAAGCGCCCTTGTAAATGAATTGCGCTTATTCAAATATCTAATCATTTTAGACAAAATCTGCGTGCTCGAATGTGGAACAAGCCAACCAACCACCAGTTGAGAGAAGCAGACGGTGACTCTCGAATCAATAGGCCGACCACGAACAACCAAGCCTTCGGTTTACTCCATGCACTAAGTCATAGCCTGACATCTCGCTCAACTATGGTAAAATTACGATCGATTTAATGTCATCAAATAAAGAAGTTGACATTGAAATACTATGGAATCGGGCCCAAAGGTGGTTGCCGAAGTCAAGAAACACACGCTCGTACTGACTTGAAAGAATTTATACTTGGAAAGGCTCTGCTTTTCAATTATGAAGACGAAATAGCCTCATCATTTACCGGAGTGCTGTCGTTTTTGTTTAAGTATCATACTAAGTTGAAGCAAGCACAGCCAGCTTATACAACATTACACTCCCTCATCAGCAGAGTGCAATAAGATTGAGTCATATAATCCTATGTCCTGACGGACGGAGAGGCTGGTACTGGACGTTTAGGGCATTTCTTCAAAGTATTAAGACTCATTGACGGGAAGATTAACAATCATCATCCCAAAAAGCCACCAAACCCGCCTCATATCAGGACATCTAGCTCTGCTTCCTCTTGACAGACCTCCACTCCATCCCTACCGACCCCAGCGACGAAAGGCAAGTCAACGCAACACCCAAATACAACATCTGCCTGACCGCTTTATCATACCCCATCAATGCACCGGCTAGATCTTCAGGACCAAATTGCCTCTTTAAGTCCGAAAGCCCCATGTTATCCAAAGCTGCGACATCCAATTCTGGGGCATACTTAGCGAGGTCTGCAGTGAGGTGTCCTGCGAATATGGTTTGGGCAACTGAGACAAAGATCGCGGGGCCAAAAGAGTTCGCGAATTGGATGAGGGCGATTCCAATTGCAGAATCTTGTGGTGAAAGCACGGTTTGGGCGGCGCTTTGAGGTCCTTGGTCTAACGAGTGGGTATTAATATTGTAGATATCCAAAAAGAAAGGCATAACTCACAGCCAATTCCGCAGCCAAAACCTAACAGGGCTTGATAGCAGATCAAGCGTGCAAGCACTGCATCGACTTCCAGTGTCGTCAAAAGCCCAGTGGCGACAGGGGTCAGGATGCTTGTTAGTAACATGAAAGGAGCATAGTAGCCGATGATAGATACTGCTGAGCCTGAAAAGAGGACTGAGATTGTGAGCGCGATTACAGTGAGGAGTACAAGCACTCCCGATTTCGAGGCAGAGACCTCTTTCACGGCTTGAAAGTAGATTGGCATCTAGAGAATAGATCAATAGGCGCCCGCAGAACGGTTTCGGAGGTTCTCACATAGTATTCAATTATTGAAAGCGTTGAGCTGTTGCAGAAGACGAACCACATCCCTGACAAAATACTTCGCTGGCCGATAATGCGAGGAGGCAATAAGGCATCATCTCCATTTCGCCATTGAAGCCAGACAAACAGGGCCACCAGAATTCCACCTAAAGCAAGTAGCGCTATTATACGGGCGTTGTTCCATCCGTACTTGGACCCGCCCCATTGCAAAGCTAGAAGGAGGGACACAATCCAAGGCACAAAGATAGCAGTACTGAGAAGGTCCAATCTGTTCATCTTCTCTTTCGGCGACAAATTTGGCAGTCGACGAGTTTGCGGATTCTCAAAGAACAGACCAACCGCAATCAGTGTGAAGGCACCAAGAGGGAGGTTGATATAAAAACACCATCGCCATGAGATCTTATCTTTCGAGGGTATAAGTATACACACTAGCATCGGGGGGATCCTAATATCTACCTGTAATCAGCCCACCTAGCAAAGGTGCACTTGTCGCAGCGATACCCTCTATGCCAGCAGCCACTCCTCCAAAGACAGGGCGCTGGCGAAGAGGCGTTGTATGGGTGATCATTCTATCATGAAAGTCGTTAAGCCTGGTATGTTTGCGAACGTGACATGTGTAGAAAAGCTGTCAAGTGTCCAGACCACTTACGTAAATACGCCCGCCACGATACCAGCGCAGCCAAACCCAGATACAGCTCGACCAACCACCAATGCCGCGGATGTAGGTGCAGTGGCGGAGAGCAAAGACCCCACCTCGAAAATCAAAAGTGCGATTAAGAAGACGCCCTTGATAGAGTAGACGGTGTACATTTTGCCAAACATAAATTGGAAGGCGCACGAAGTCAATCGGCTGTAATGAATTAGAAGCGAGATTGGAACAAATATTTGCATGGGAAATTTACTAGGCCGAATAGTACCATCCCACGTCGGCAATCGTCTTGTAATGGTTTGTAATAGCTGGGACAGCTGTGGCAAGAATACTGTTGTCCTGGTCTACGATCAGACAGAGTCGGCATGCCAGCTCCGGAGAAATCACCTACGAGACCTGTGATAACAAGGGAGAGGCCCAGAGCCATTACAACAACTGCAAATTTGATCCCGGTAGGATATTCCGGTTCAGGCTCAGAAGCACCCTCAATCTCTAAAGGCCCAGGCATCGCCGTCTGCTTCCCTTTGACTGCGTCTCGGCATCTTGGGGAGGTCTGTGTATGCGCAGGCGGTAGCCCCTCGATTGGAGTGGCACAGGTGTCATGTTCCCCCGCTTCGAGAGGGGGCGCATCAATTATCACATCAGATTGATCCATATCCACAAGGTCTCAATCCCAAAGTGAAATGAAAAGATAAGATTACTTTGATTATGTAAGCGGGATTCATTCTGCACCACTGGGAATCATGAGAACGTTTGTTTCGACTCTTCTATTAGTGAGAAGGTACCTTCTTCTATGCCCGCAAGATCAAGAAGCTAATCTATATTCGCCAATTCCACCTGACAAGTTGCTGGTAGGTTGAGATGCACCGGCTGCTGAAGGCAAGGACGCGAGTTGAACGATATGATGGGGTCTCTGGGTCTCCGAAAGACTCCCATGAAAGAATCACGTTGACATCAGAAGGCTTGCCGGCGTTGATGCTCGCTAAGGGGCCAGTGCTGCCTGAAGTGTCGAGTCACAATCCGTACGGCACAGGAACTGCTTCACATGGTCTTGTAACTCACAATTCCAGGGACAACGCCCAGGAAACTCCCCTCTGGAATCTCTGCAATTGCGACGCACGCTCCTCCACGCGAAAGCGAGGGCCATGGCGAGCGCATGTGACGCAGACATCATTGGCACTAGCTGAGCTAGGGCTCCTTTTATGTCCACCTTGCTCTCTTTGAACTCATTCCGCGATTCATCGTCTTTGACAAATCAGCGGTGGGTAGGGTACAGAACCGGGGGAAAGCGTTCAGCACTGGCTTTGAATGGAATCGAGTCTGAGAAAAAGAAAAAGTATCCATCAGAAGACAATTCAAAGCGGAGGTAAATGAACAAGACCTTTCAAAGTCAGGCCCTCGGCCATGTCGCTGGTCGTGGTTGAGGGGGGGAGCTTAGACCCGTCTCTGGTGGTCGAATTTTGAACTTTGAGGGACTTTTCTCTACTTTTCTTGTCTGGCGGTGTGTCACTCGGTAGCGAGCTTTTGGGGTTCAGCAGGATGTGGTGGGGGTGTCGAGATGTCTCTCTTGGTCGCATACTCTTTATGGATTTCTCCATGCTCATCTTTTAGTCTTAGCTCACTCAAGTCGCTCATTATCTTGGATTTAAACTACTGAAAAGAAGAGTTCTTCCCCTGATTCGATCTATGCAACTTACAGATGAATTGGCAAGTTTGCATCCGCTTTCATCCCGTGACTATACCAGTGCTCGGATTGTAGACTCAAAGGCTGTCTTTCGAGTAGTCCATTTGTTCCGAAGTCTCGTGCATGGTATCTTTTTGTGATGATTCATCATAGAATAATTTCTCTTATACAGGAAGTGAGGCATTCGTAGCCAGCCTACAATAGTCCGAGCTGCCAACGAGCTGAGGAGCAGGTGCCGGAAACCTGGATTGCTGGGGTCCGAGAATGATAGTCCTCCAAAACGAAGGACCCGGTTTTCGAAGACGCTTGCGTCCTTGGCATGGACACGTTTGAGATATGTACTTTGACTGTCGTGGCAAAATCTCATCACTTTTTTTCATTTGCAGTACCAAATTGACAAAGGGGAAGTCTATCGAAATGTGAGCCTGAATTTTCCCGGTCGCACAGTCTTCAGCTGTCGGATCTTTGATAACGAATTCACGTGTTTCAACGGCTAGTGGGCATGTTCAATGTTTTGTCGATGATGCGCATACATAAATGTCGCATAGCCTCGGTCGAAATGGACCTCTCGCATATCGCATCGAAAATCGCATTAGCGGCACTAGATCCAATCCTCTCGCTGTAGACACCGTCTCCACGATCTCGATTCTTTGCATCCTCCTAAACCCCCTCGGAGCCAATTCTCCGTGGATTTCTCGCGCGGAATGAAGGAATTCAAATCAAACTTCACGAGCCTCTTCTTATTATCTATATCACACCTCGTCAACTCGAGTATTACCATTCACCCGACGCCACCAATATGGCAGCCAACATCTAATGCTCTCCTTCCGAACAAGCTCACACTGAGAGGGGCGTATGGCTCCGAAGATGTGCCGGTTTTGTCCCTCCTCATGAACGTAGTGGAGGGACTAGCAGATCTGGCCCATCTGCCTTCCCAGCATCGCATACGAGGTTTCCATGTTGCCAATTTGCCTGAATTCACGGACACGGATATCAGCATCCAGCCTACAGCACCAGCGGTTGACCTTGAGGTCAGCATTGCGGTTGACGGTCTTTATGCCATTCTGTACGACATGACAAGAAACAAATCTTTTAAGAATGCTGGTTTTGACCTCTGCTGGAACTATGTCAAAGTTGCGCGCGTACTGATCAACAAAAGAGGCAAGTCAGCGGATTCAACGGGGATCAGTGCCAGTCCCACCGATGTATCTCCGGGTCAGACAGCTTCATCACTCGATAGTACCACCGGTGTAGCCTCTCGTGCTGAGAATGCTGGTCTCGGGTGGCACTTTGAGTACTTTGAGTCAGCCGCAAAGATTGCACCTCAAATTTTCTTCATCACAGTCATGGCAACATTAAAGCACATTGCCCAATGGCCCGAGACCGATGTTGTTGAGCCTTTTCTATCTGGGCCTCCGGGTTTTGACACTAGATTTCAACTCCTTCCAAGGGACACTCCACGCTCTGAGCCACCATTCTTACTGTACGGAAGTCTAATCGATGTCCTTAGGCAACTCCCTGCTTTCGCATTGGAGAAGAAAAAATTCGCCGAACTTATGATGATCATGTCATTTGGCGAAGATGTAATTGGAGAAGCGGTCGTGGATATCCGGCCGCTCGGCATTCGTAATGCTAGTATGGGGGGAAGACTGGATAACGTGGCGAGAGTGTAATTGAGAGTCAGATTTGCCACCAATGACAGCTAAGTAAAGTTGGAAGGCTTGGGCTCCAGTCCTTTATAAACGCATTTCATTCTCGGCCTCACTTTCCAAAAGTACCGGAGTCTGATGCCGTGACCATGTCTCCTAAAGTTCAATGGCGGACTTGAGAATAATGTCAAAGTAGCCCGAACTTGCTACCACATAGAAGGAGGACGATCATGGTTCCGAGCCAGATCTGCAACTATAGTCCGCTACTCGACGCCAGCACCATGGGGTAATCTGCTCTGGATTGAGGCTGGCATCGTCCATAGAGGGAGGCGAGTGGAGGGCGAGTGGAGAGCAATTCGAGTGATGGCGATGTTCTTTGGACAGGATTCAGCAGAGGCGGAGCTTGTAAGTGTTTCAATTGTAGCAAGCCCAGAACTCTTCGGTATTTCTCGGCCCTTCCCTTAGAATTGAGACTCCTCAGATATGAAAATTTGGCTCCGAGTCGAAGATGGATCATTATTGCATCAAGATTTACAGGCACTGACCCATATTAGCGGCCAAGTTCAATATCGGAAACAATGGTAATTGAGTGAAAATTGTTAATGTAATAGTAACATCATTTTCAGTACACCTTGTACACCTTCCATGTAGAATTCTGAGAGCTGATCTGACTCTCGGGCTCTAGGACTCGAAAGAGTCGTCGGACAGTCAAGATCGTCTGCTTGTCTTTGAAGAGAATTCGGGACAAGGATCTAAGCGGAGGCTCGCTTGGCGTGCTATCGTGCCTGTAAATACTCTGTTGTAGCGTGGTTTTCTCGCGCCCGGGCGGCCAACTCCTCATATAAAAAACTAATTATTAGATAGCTTATTAGACCACGAGCATAAGGTATATAGACTTTATATTATCTATATAGAATCACTATGGCCTACGGAATTATTTGCCCCCCGTTACTCTAAGTTTATAGGGTTATTAATAGTGAAATATAGGGTGGCTAGCAAATGGCTAAAATGCTAGACCGCCAGCAAAACGGCCGTTAAATAGCCAAATCAGCTATTAGCCACGTCGCACAGCTAGTAAATAAGCTAAAGACCT
>JAABUP010002098.1_pt1 | contig 40062 bp, 63 predicted proteins | sample 5559201 | NCBI WGS metagenome assembly JAABUP01 (sample SAMN10711887, study PRJNA513373) | rock metagenome | isolation source: Antarctica rocks | place: Antarctica | reverse complement strand
CCCTGGAAAGGCATGGTGCCTCCGGAGCCGCTGTCCGGAGGCCCCGGGGTTGGCGAGCGGCGCAAAAGGTAGCTGCTGGCCCTGCTGAGCATTGCCGTGACGCTGTGCGCTGACGCTGGCGCTATCGCTAAGCTTATGGAGAAAGTCAAAGACAGGAACGGGTCGAAAGAAATTAGAAATGTCGAGTCAAATTAGGCAAGGTGGCATTGCAGGGACGAAATTAGTAATTTGAAGCAGGTACCTTCAATATGTTTCGTTGCCTCCTTCGTCTGTAAAGCGGGAAGAGGAAGTTTCTACAGTTCACAGTTGGGTCTCGTAGTCTGCCTACTGTTGTTGGCCTCTTCGCCGGTGGCCAGCATGTTGCCAGGGCTGACTCAGTGACTGATAGGGTGTGCCCACATTGTTGTGGTGTTGCTATTGCAGATGAGTTGCATAAGATAGTAGTTCTGTTTGTCCCAGCGGTCGGTGAGTACCCTAGGGCCTATTAGACATGAATGCCCAGTTCTTGAGCTGCTTCAGCACCGGTATGCTGCTCTGTGTTCCACAAATACTGACACTGTCAGGTCTTTCATTGCGCAGCAGGATCACATGCAGATTTCAACTTTGTTCTGAATTGTCTTGATTTCCCAATTTTTTTGTCTGCTTCAATATGTGTTCAGACTCCCTAGCTGGCTACAGCTTTGTAATTTTTCTCTCTCTCTCTCTCATTGGTGCCAGAATGCAAGGCTCGCATTATTGTAGCATTGAGGTGTGCCAGCAGCATGGTCGAAGTTGGAGTCAATGTCCACTAGTGAGGCATCTTCACCATTTCACTGCGCGCAGTTGTACTGTGGCATGCATGAGAGCAACAAAACTTACTGCTGTCCTTGCCAAAGAATTTACAAGACTGGCCATCACTGCAAACATCGCTATCCTAGACAGTCAACTATACGACAACTGTTTACCCTGATCATGCAATCAGATGCGCATGGACCTTGACCATGCAAACGATTGCGCATAATGTCAAGGTGACCATGCTAAAAGACAGGTCGGCCAAGCTTCTGATGACAGCCGTGCCCACGCAATCCCACAGGATGCCAGAAAAGGAAGGCAGCCACAAAAAAAGGGCTTTTGTAGTTCAGAACACCGGCAACCTGATTCAACGCCAGAGTGTGCTTGAACAGGCTGCACTGTAGCAAGCTAGAGTTCAATGCCAACAGGCTGTTCTAAATGCTGGCGCCCATACCCCACTCATCAAAGGAAGATTCATACTGCTCAGCATCCATTGCATCATCAATGTACTCATCATTGTCCCAGCCAGCAGGGCCTGCAGGAGGGGTCTGCGCTTCCCGTACAATCCGGGAAATCTCCTCTAAACTCTGCATTGACAGCAGCACCACTCAACATTCCTGAACGCACTGCACAGTGCTGCTGACTGGCAACCCAGAGACACTCAGTGTTACTGATTGATGACGCCAACAGCGTCATAGACGTACTTCACCAGTCACAGACACTTGCAACACTGGCAACATCAGGAAAAGCTTTGCACATTGACGTGGCATAAGCACTGCCGAGAATGAGCGATTTACGTCACAGTCTATAGACTGCCTTTCATCTTTCACGCAATGTCTGTGAGCTACAATGCTTCCGTGTACAGGCAAGACGCACAGAGTACTGAGTGGATACTTATGCCAGATGAATACCTGTAGTCCAGCGCCAGGCGGTGGCAAATTGTCATTCATCTCTGCAACACCTGGCGGCAAATCCTTCTTGTACCACACATGATTTTGGATCTCATGGACTGTGATCCTCTTTGCTGGGTCTGGCACTAAGATCTTGTGCAACAGGTCTCTGCACTCCTTGGAGACCTTCACGTGGGGTGGGAACTCATACTCCACTTGAAGTATTCTCTGCAAAAGATGACAACACAGCAGTCAGAGGATACCCAACACACGCCAGTCACACGGTCTGTTGGATGAGGACCCCTAGTGAACAAGGTCTTCACAAAGCATTGCATGAACAGCCTGCAGCAGACAAGTCACAAAGTTCCATGACAAGCGCAAGTCTAGCAAGTGAACAAACTATGACACACTAGGATCCATTGCAGGCTTGCAGCCCTTTTGGCAGCTGCAATTTGCCTCGTGCACGCATTTTATGGGACGCTGGCAAAACAGCAGACCACATGCTTGTGGCCAGAGACCACCATGTGGCTAAGGCCAGCTGCAGTTGCTGCATCTGATGCTGAGCGTCGTCCACCAGGCCTGTTTCTTGGGTCACAAAGGCAAGCAGACTATAAACGTCTGGGACTTGCAAGGAAAAATGCCTATGGAGCAGTGTTTTGGAGAAATAAGCTTAGTGTGGGCTGCTGACCTGGATCATCTTTTGCAGCTTTTTGTTATCATGCTTATCCTCTGGCCGCTCAAAGGGGTATGCACCCACTAGCATCACATACAGCATGACCCCACAAGACCATATGTCTGCAATCTGCACACAGAAGCCCTGCAGTTAATACTCTGTGGACTGCTGCTCAGGGTACAGGCAAGGCTCTAGCTGAAGTTGCATCATGATGCTGATATGATTCCTTCTCAAGTTAGACTTTGTGGTGTGACTCCTATGTTGTCTGAGGTGTGCATTACAGATTAACATGCTTCAGCTGCAATGGAGCTTGAGCGATGCATTGCGGTAAACATTTTGCCCAGGCTGTTGAACAGCCTGTCTGGACAGAGATGTCCAAGGAACCCAACCTGTGTGACTCTAACAAAATCTCATAACAGATTTCAGCACAGAACATACAATCAGGTGACTGCTGAAGAGACAACAAAATCACCTTGCCATCATACGTCTGCCCCTTGGTGGTCATGATGACCTCAGGGGCCAGATAAGCTGGCGTCCCTACTCGAGAGCCAGGCGCTGACTGGAACTTCTCGTGCTGCAGCAGCACCCATAATGTGAACAGACCATAGATTTTGTGACCACAGGTATAAGCTGGTGGAGTGAAGTGATGTCTCAAGTCATTGCAATGAAACATACCTTGCTGTACCCAAAATCGCATATTTTCAACAATGGCCTAGGACTTCCATCTAATAGCGTGTTTTCCAGCTTGATGTCTCTGTTTGCAACACCCTGCAAAAGGCAATAGGGTCAGTTTGGCTTGCTGAAAGGTGCAATGCTGGCGCCACAAGTTTTGCTGGAGGGTCCTGAAGCATGTGGCATCTGAGCACCAGCAGATAAATCAGCCAATAGCTGCTGTCTGGTGTTTGTGTGCACTTGGTGCCTAAAGCTTACCATTCTATGCACATAGTCAACACCAACTAATAGCTGCTGAAAGAACCATCGTGCCTCGCTTTCTTTGAGACCTCCCTTTCTGACCACATGCTCAAACATATCACCACCAGCAGCATACTCCATGGCAATGGCAAGATACTGCTGTGTTACAAAGACCTGCATACGGGAGAGGTCTGGGACAAACGATTGCACAGAACAGCAGCACTGCACCATGTGCTGTATCATCATCATGCACCACATGCTCGGCATGCATGCTGAGGCTTCATCCGGTCACACATACTATGACTGGTGGTGACAATCACTGCTTGCTGATCTGAATAGCATTATATAGACCATATCTTGATTTGCGCGAGGTATCATGCTGAGAAGCCACTGACCTCCTTGAATTGGACAATGTGAGGATGCATCAGAGATCTATGGTTCATGATCTCACGCTCAACATATTTGGTGATCTGCAAGGGACAAAAGTGCCTTGAGTGAGCAGCTGCGTGCAGCTGTGCTGCTGTGATTGGGCGATGACCAGTGCTTTGCTGACTGTTTGATGAACCAGCTGACAGGTCACTGTACCAATATGCATAAGAGCTGGAAGCTCTGCGGCTGTTCAGCACAAGTCATTCGAACACACAAACCTTGTCTCCACGCTCTATGAACTTGATGGCTACTTGTTGACCAGTGCTTTTGTCCAAAGCTAGCTCGACAAATCCAAATGTTCCAGCATTCAAATCTCGTATCTGCAAGACAGCAAGGTGCAATTTGAGGTGTGAACAGAGCACTGTACCGAAAAGCCCAGACATGACTGCTCAGCCGCTGAAAAGCTTGGCAATCCAGCAGAGCCCGAACCAGCTGACCTTAGAGTACTTGGGGTTTGCAGCTAACGCTTCTGCCTTCTGCTGGGTCGTCATTGCTTGTACGGGCCGGACGGCCCTTCCGACGAGCAATCACCTGCTTACGAACCCCCTATAACCCTCCAGAAAAGTCACTCGGAACGGTGAGTGCCAGTTTTGGCAGCTATAGGACAGCAGGCTCAGTATCTGACTTAAGTCTGCCCAGGCTTAAGGTTGGAACACCGTTAGTGTTGTTTCAAAGGTGACAGCAGTCCCAGGTTTGCATGGCCTGAGGCTTGCGTGAACCGAGGTGGCAGTACAATTCAATTTTTTATATTCGGACAAAACATATTTGGTGTAGGCGGCCATGGGTCGTAGGGTCGACTTCTGTATGGGTTAGATTGGGGTACGCCGGTGTCCGCTTCCTCGTAAACGTGATTGACTGGTCAGGCAGCTTCGAGAAGCAGCACAGCATGAGCGAAGGAAGTTCAGAGTCTCCATAGGCTGTTGCTGAAACGACTTTGCTGCCGGTATTGCTGTGAAATTTGCCGTTGAAGTCAAGCTGTGTTGTACGAGCACTCCGTTCTCGACCTAAAAGCGACAAGCGTGCGTTTTCTCAAGCGCAACAGCAAGTTGAGACAAGCTGCTGGTCTGGGATGTGCGTCGCAGCTTTTTGTATGTAGCCCTTGAGTATGGTGATCAGATAACAGTTTTTTGTATGTGGCCCTTGTGTATGGTGATCAGATAACCGACCCCTCCACAAGTTTGCCCGGTCAGGTTGCGTCAATGGTCTGGCTGCCGCACTCGCAAGAAATGTGAATTTGCTGCAGCGTCCCTCAGCGCAGCAAGTTGACCTGTAGGTCCTACAATAAAAACTCGCTAACACGTTAATAGCTGTACGCTAAGTAGCCTAAAGACACCAGCTGCTCACTACAGGCAATTGCACCTTAGGTCCAATGCCAGTGCTACATATGCAGCAACTCTGGCATCTGTTTAGTCAGCTTGGATCTGGCCAACCACTGTCGCACCAATTGGAAAAGGGTGTATGAATCCATTTGCTGATGACAGAGCTATGCCTGCTCATCACAACTCATCTCTGCTGCTGCCTGACAATCCACCTTGATAGGTGTCAAGAAACTCTGTAGCCAGGCCAGCATGCAGAGCAGCTCCCAGCTTCAGCACTGACTCATCCAGCTTGAATTTTGGCGTGTGCAGCCCATGTGTGGTGCCTAATTTCTCATCTCTGATTCCAAGGAAGGTGAAGCAGGCTGGTACTCCAGCTGTGTGACTGTAGAATGAGAAGTCTTCTCCTGCCAGAGTAGGAACAGCTTCCTTCACTCTGCTGCTGTCGTCAAGCACCCTGCATAGAAATGTAACTTTCAAAATGAACAGAATATCAGCGGATGACAGGGATTGTTGTCATCAGATGGTAGTACAGTAAGTTCACATTTGCATTGTGGATAGTCAGTAACAGTGGGCCAGGTGAATCCTGTGCAGCTTGGCAGCAATATTAGGATAATGGACTATGGCGCAGCAGTATATTTCTGAACATGCAGTGTTGCACTTTACTCACCAGTAAAATAAGTTGAGAGCCAGTATGTTCACTTCACAGTGCATAGTCTTGAAGGGGAGATATGTTAGCTTGCATCCTTGAAGCTGCCACCTTCTTGATGCATGAGAACCCAGAAAGCAGAAGGCAATCACAGCATATTCCACCCACTGGCCTTGCACATATCTTTGCAGCCCAGCTTGCAAAGCTGGTAATGGCAGCTTTGTCTGACTTTACCTGGCTCCCACATCCTTGACAAAGGCGGCCAAGGCAGGGTCATTGACTGTGGGGGGGTAGTACGGGTGTGCTTCTTCCATCCAGTCAATCTCTGTGGAGCAGCCGTATGCTGCAGCTGTACTGGTCATGATCTGCACCATGCACACTAATCTGCCTTAAATCTGCTGCATACATGCTGGCCTTTGCACTGCCCAGCTGCATCACGTGGCCACATGCCACACACCACCTTGTCAAGCATATAGTAAACTGCTGCACGCAAAACAAAGCTGTTACCTGCATGCTGCCAGATCGATGTCTGTTCAGTATATGTGATCTTGCAAAATGCCTGCACCCACCTCATACATCCTCTTCTTCATGCGCACCATGCCCTCATGAGTAAGAGATCTGTAGGTGGCCCCTAGCTTGACCACGTCAGGAATGACATTGTAGGCGTTCTCGCCGGTGTTGAAGCGAGTCATGCTGACTACTTGGGAGTGCAGTGGGTCTGTCTCTCTAGCAATCACTGTCTGTAAGACATTCATGTTTGAGGCACGTTGGTCAATGCTTGTGTTGCATAAAACATTGAGAGGCATACTAGTGCAACTCAGGTCTTATGTTGGGGTGAACCTTGTTTATACTACATGCTGCTGAGTGTTACCTCAGGACCTACTTGATAGCAGCAGTCTGATAGCCTGTGCAAAGTCGCTTGACTGAACGTATCCTGTTCTGCAAGACAGCTATTTGTGTCTGCCTGTGAGTCCAAGCCAAGCTGATGCAACAGCATGAGGTGCATTGTTGGGAGAAGTGGGGATTTCAAAGGGCTGGAGAAGACAAGGGAACGGAGGAGTCCTCAAGGGCACTGATAAGGGACAGGCAAGAACCTGAAGGCAGTGGAAAAGCAAGGAAGCAAATCTGCAGAGAAGTGACAAGGAGGACAAATACGGGTGACAGGAACAGAACGCAGTGACAAGAGCAATGGACAAACCTGAGCACCAGAGACAATGCAGAAGTTTGCAATGGGCAGAGACACCAAGGGGAAGGGGTAGAATGCGAAACACAGTCAAGGCGTAACATGAGAAACACCGATGTTGGACCAAATAGAAGTGAAATGCAGCATCACTGGAGAGCAAGCAGGAGGCAAGACAGACCTGCAGGGCAGTCACGATAGCTGCTCCCGCCACAAGCGGGTCCACAGTGGTGTGGGGCATGGCTGCATGACCCCCCCTGCCCCTCACTGTCACATTGAACTGTGCTGCAGCCCCCATGATGGTGCCTACACCAACGCAGCCACAACAACTTCTCAAGCTGGGACATTGACCTGGAAAGTCGCTCCAGAACATGTGTCTCTTGTTTTCAAACTGTCTAGCTTCAGAGATGGAGATGAGGAAGCATGCCGTGGGACTGTACATGTACATCTGCAATGACTGCAATGCCTTCACTGCGCATTTGTGCTGATGCCACATACAGTGGCAATGCCAGATGCAAACACTGTACCATCTTCGCTTGTACTGATCAGGTAACAGGTAACAGTAAACCGCTATTTTCCCAGGCATAGCCTCTTACATGCAAAAGGTACTTCCACCATGCTTTCTACAAATACAGCATGTTGGATGTGAGCCAGCCAGTGCCTTGATACCTGGCTGGTCTTGCTGACCAATCATATCAGGCATGGAATAAAACCACTTGAATGGATGTAAAACATAACAGCAGGCAGAATGCAGCTTGTGTATGTAGCTTGTAGCAGCCTATTAGAAACAAGGATCAGGATCTGTCCCTTGGTACCCCAGTACCCCAGTGGTATCCCTCCTGACTCCCTTACTATTGCTTCTCCCTTTTTGAGTTTCAAAAGTAAGGATGAGATGAGCAAAATGGATAGAGTGCGGTACCTGCTTTAGTCAAGATTGACCCCGAAGGCGAAGCAGGCCAAACGTGGAATCCAAAAATGGCTTTCACGTCCTTCAAGTGACCTGCAGTCATATCGGTTGGATGGATCAGATGTAGCTCATTCTGACTGGTGATACAGACCCTTGGAAACCTCACTGTCAAAACACTTGTTTCACCTGACAATTGAACTCCATTGCCGACCCATTGCCATGTATATGGCAGAGACTGTGTACACACAGACAGCATGTGCAACACAATCCTGACTATAATGCTTGCAACAGATGCCTCTACGTGGAGTGTTCTGAATGGCCAATGCTGGATGACATTGTGTGGTTGCTGAGACTTTACACTGACTTGGAATGCTAATGCAGATGAAACCTGCTATGCTTTGCTGCATCCCAGTCAGATTGGCTGTTGCCTGTCAGCTAAGATCAGCTTCAACTCATTCCTTCATTGCCTAAAGGAAGCTTGAACGCGTCACAAATTTTCATTGGGCTGCTGAGAATCCATTTGCCTGGTGATGCTGTCAGCGTCATTGGATTCAAGCAAGACCAGGCCGTAGCAACCCCAGAAAGAGTATGCAGTTTGGACGCTGTGCAAAATCCAAGTGTGCCCAATCACATGCCAACGCACTTTTGATCTTGACTACAGAGAAATGATGGACAATGTGTACCTTCTTTGACCATTCTCTCCCCACCAGCTCCACCCTCCTCGGCAGGCTGGAAGATGAGCTTCACTGTGCCTTTCAGCTCAGCTTCCCTCTTCTTCAGCAGCTTGGCACCCCCCAGCAGCATCGTCATATGGCTGTCATGTCCACATGCATGTGACTTGCCGTCGATCTTGCTCCTGCACAGCAACAACAGCTTGATCTGTGCCAGCAGCACAAGTAGTGAAATCCAGGGAATGCAACAGGAAGATCCTGTGCAACTTGGTGATGAGTCTACCTGAACGGGACATCTGACTCCTCGTGAATTGGTAGGGCATCAATGTCCGTCCGTAGCGCTACTACAGGGTCACCCTTGCCAATGGTTGCCACAATGCCAGTCTTTGCGGCTGGGAACCTGCATAGCAGGTGTATTTGCTGCACGTCCATGAATAAAGTCGATCATTTAGCCAGCTTCAGCACAGACAGCACGCTTGCATGCCTACCTGTAGGGGATGTCTAGGTCATCCAGGGCCTTACGAAGGAATAGGCTGGTGTTGTGCTCTTCATACATGAGCTCTGGCCACTGATGAAGTTCTCTGCGGATCCCAACCAACCAATCCTGTTCTTTGCTAGATTCTTGCATGTACTCTGCTAGCCTGGCATCTGACAGGCCTCTGACTGCTTGCAAAATGACGACACAGAAGAATAGCTGCACAAGCTTGAATCGCTCCATATTCTTGGCTGAAGGCAACCTGTGTCGCCGAAAGGTCGAATTTGCAATAGTCAACAAGTCTGCAGGCGACGTATCAACCCCAGCCTATGCACATCTGCACAGTGCGCAAAACGGCACAGGCTCGAGTTCACCCGTCTACAACCGGCGGACACCTCAATATCACGGCCTGGGGGAGTGAATGCTGCGGCACTGACTGATGTGCGCGCAACCTTATTTCTGTTAACAGGTGAGCAGTTGAGTTTGACCAAACGAAACCAACTTGACCTAACGAGCAGAGCAAGTCAACGATGGACCCCGACGTTGGAGTGCAGTTGAGTCGGGGGCTGCGCACATGAAGTTGCTGTGCGAAATAGGTAGCTCTACCATGTCGGCAAGTGATCGCGGGAGTGCTGTGGTCGTGTGCGGTGCGCGGGACTGATCATGTTGCAATCAGCACTGACCCGCCAGCACGTGCTGCGCAGCTTCGTGAGATGAGCACACCCTTGCCAAACTTGAGCTCTGGCTCTGTTCCTTTGTCCCGGATCAGGTCCGTGAGTTTGGTTTCTACAGCGTATTGTCGTAGCATGCACGCGCACGGCTAGAGCTCTTTGAACGCAGGGAGCAAGCCCGAAAGGCTCTGGTCGAAGCTCTCGATTCGGTGCGAGACAGCAGTTGTTTGCCATCTTGAGGCTGTTTGTCAATACCTGAATCAGCCGATGTGAAGCTATAGTTGCGATTGCTATGGCAGGTGCGGGGTAAGAAGATCCTGATCCTTGACCGCAAAGTCAGTGGCTTCCTTGGTCTCATAGCTGAAGTACCGCTGCTGAAGGAACATGGAGTTGAAAGGTGACATGATACTAGCTTGTGAGCATGGCACATTGTGGCAAGCAGCAACTGCTCTTGGGAATAAACTTCATGACATGGCATGGCATCAACATCACTGCCCAGGAGCAGTGCACATCCCGATATGCTGTTTATAGGCTCCTGTATCTGCAAGAAGAACCCCTGACGGGCGTAGATGTACGGAGTGTGATCTACCTTGTGAGGTCTCGCATCGAGAATGCGCAGCTCATTGCTCAGCAAGTCCTCCAGACAAACAAGTAGGCCGCTTGACTGCGCAAACTTGCACCTGCTTGACCAATGCAATCCTTACGCAGAGCAGAACTGCAACAGACCTGCCTGGGTCATATTTCCTTACACAGTGTACATCGTGCAGCATGCTTGATATATAACAAAACATCCTGCATATAAGTCTGCAGCATTTCTAATAATCTTCTCTCCCACAGAGAATGCGTGCTTCTCAGCTGCACCAGTTCTAAACAAGGCACCACCAACGAAAGCTGTTGTCCTCCAGGCTGGGAACTAAATTGGAGTACTCAGTCTTCTTCATGCCCAGAAGAACCATGGTCTGTGAGAAAGTCTTTCAAGAGGAGGGCATTGCTGCAGATGTCACCCTGTCTGAGTATCCCCTTGACTTCATCCCCTTTGACTCAGACATTCTGTCTTTGGAGCTTGATGGTGCATACAAGGTAGATGGTGACCCCACTGCCTTCCTGTCAGCCATGACAGTAAAGAGCACTGTTGATTTTGACAGCTCATGGCTTGTCTTGTAATGTCTGGGATGCATACATGGGCTCTGCAGTTCTGATGGATTTGCTGAACAGAGACATTACTGCGGATTTCTTTCTGCCAGCCTTTGTATACACAATACTTACAAAACTGTTTATGCAGTACAGAAGAGCTTGCCAGTGTGCTTGATAGCAAGCGCACACTGATGCTGCCAACAAGTTTTGAGGCAGCTTCAAATGTCAGCGAACAAGTCAAGCTCTGGCTCACACAAGTCACAGCAGGCCCTTCATGTAGGCCCTGTTTGGTGCACCACCAACCATTACACCAGACATACAAAAGGCGATCAATTGCCTATGCAGGAGTTGGTTTTAGATGGTGACACATCCAGCCTGTACTACACAGCGCGAGGGCTGATGCAATTGCAGAGCCTGTATGGAACCATCCCGGAAGTGAAGGGCAAGGGCGGCCATGCCCTGGCGGTCAAGAACTTGCTCACCCTCATGCGCCGGGAGATGGGGCTCAAAGCACCTCGAACAGGTCAGACCTAAACCTGATGCCTCATGAACACCTTGCATAGCTTGGCTTGATCTCTCTTTCCTGTGCTAAAAGACAGTGGATGTTGTCTTTGTGCTTGAATGTTGTTGCTGAAACACTTCCATGTATGTCACATGTCTGTAGCTTCTTGTGTCAGCCACCCCATCCGTTTTGCATGCAAGGTCACACACTGACGTTGTTCTAACATTGCGAAGCATGTCTGACAGCACTTTTGCTGTTGTATGTGATTGCATGAGTGACCGCAAAATATGCCTGTTGCTAGTAATCAAGATGAGCCAGTCAGAGCGTCACTCAATGACTCATTACACAGCTATCACATTGTTTGCCAGGTAACCAATAGCTGTCGGTGCTTGGCATAAAGTTGCTCAATCTTCTGCGCACAAAGGCATGTTGTTGGAGAGCATATTGACAGGTCTTGACAACATAAATGAGCTGTGCATTGCTTTCTGAAACAGGTGGAGGGCAGATTGATACATTGGTACTGGTTGATCGGACTGTGGACCCTCTGACCCCCCTCTGCACCCAGCTGACCTATGAGGGGTTGGTGGATGAGACCCTACACATCAAGAATGGGGTTGTGCAACTTGGTGCTGAAGGTCAGCTTGTACTACATATTTTTAATGACTGATTCTGCATGACTGATGTTCCATGTTGTATTGCTTGGTGACTGATACTCAACGGCTTCAAGCGGCATGCATGCTTCAAAATGTTTGTATGCATCAGGCATGTTGCACATCGCCAAATCAGAAAATAATGTCTTCCTGGCAAGAACTGAAAAAATGCTATCATGGGCCCACACTTTGGGAACAAAGCGCAGAGTGAACTGCTCGCTTTCTGCTGTTTGTTCATCACTCAGCAGGTGCATTCAAACACTTCTTTTCCTATGCCAAAGACAGCGCAATTCTGAAGCGAGCAAGTGTGACTCAGATACAAAGCACACATCTGTGTACATGCTGGAAAATCAACACCATCACTTTGCCTCAATATGGCAGACAAGGCTGATCACCAAGATCGCTCTGAACAAAGAGCTGCAAGTGACATGTCATGCCAGTCCAAAGAAATCCAATGGAAGTCTGCAAGTTCAGCAGATGGCGCGTTAAGCTGCAAGACCTGAGCTCCGCTTCAGTTCAAATGTGCCCATGTTCAAAGGCATATGCAGGTCAGAAACAGCAAAAATTTGCGCTCAACTCAGCTGACAAGGTGTACCTTGAGCTGCGCGACCTAAGCTTTGCAGCAGTCGGTCCAAAGCTGAGTGAGCGAGCCAAAAGCTTACAGACGGACTACAAGGGAAGCAAAGGGTCAGAGCGTAGCTTGGCAGAGCTCAAGGACTTTGCTGCCCAGCTGAAGAGCCTGCCCAACATCACGCGCCACATCAATCTGGCAGAAGCCATCAATAGGGTTATTGCCCGGCAGAACTTCAGAGATAGGGTCACTGTGGAGCAGAGTTTGCTGGATGGACACAGTGTGGATGCTTGCTGTGAAACCATAGAGGTGATTCTCTCCAGTGCTGTGTCATCTGTTGAATCCAGTTTGCAATCTGCATACATCCAAGGGCGCCTCGTTGCATATTGCATGTTCACTGCACCGGCAACTATGCCAGAGCTGCACACAGGGTCTGTTGTCAGCACAGTTAAATGTAGAACTTGCTTGCTGTACAACACAACCCAGGCCTGTATGGTTGAGAGCTGCTTTCTAGAACAGTACAAATGTATCTATACGCATTGCAGCATTTGAGAGGCCCATCAATCATGCTGTGTTCATTCACAACGTGTGCAGCCTGTGCAATCTGCACAGACTCCGTGACATCATTGTTTGCTGCGTTTGCTGCTGCAGCTGTGAGTATGCAGAGGGGCCAGCTATCAGTCATGCTTAGAACTTAGATGTGTGTACAACCACACAGACGTTGTGTCTGTGTGTGGATTTGTCAGCAGACAGATGGCACTGTGAAGCTGTGCTGCAAGTGGGTGAGAAGCGTATCATCATCAGGATGTGCATGTGTGTGCTGCGTCAATAAAGGCTGGGTGATGATGGTGAATGTGGTATGCAGACGCTGATGTACCAGAACGAGGACCTGATGACAATCCTGCGCTTGCTCTGTATCTTGTCCCATACTCAGGTCAGCACCCTGCTTCTTCTGCTGCTCTCATGCACAGCTCTGTTGCTGCACTCACTCTAGGCTGCTCCTGCAATGTGTATTTGCAGTATGCGCCTTGTCATGCGACATGCACTTGGACATCAAGGTAGTAACAACTTACTGCCCCTCAGTATTATGTTTTATGACCCTGTCAGCCACATGAACTTTGGAAGTAATCACATTTAATGTATCTGTTTGGTGTGCTGAGCTGCCTGCATGCTTGATGAAGCACTAACGCAACTATGGCATGAATAGAGGCAAGGTAACCCTTGCAATTTGCAATCAATGACACATTGTTGTTGCTGTGGTCAAAATCTGCTAAAGCTGCAGTTTTTGGTGTGCATGTTGGCAGAGACAAGCTGCCATCTACATGCAGAACAATGATTACTTGCTCGTTTTCCAGGGCGGCGTCCCCAAAAAGCATTGGGATGTGTTGAGACGAGAAGTGGTGCACACATATGGACATGAGCATATCTTGACCTTAGCTGCGCTTCAAGATGCTGGTGAGACATTACAACACCTGGCAGCTCCCATGCAAATGACCCTATGCAGATTCGCTGATCCCATGTCCACATGCTGAAAGTGAGAGGGTGCAGTATGTGCCTAGATTTCACATTGACAGACGCGGAGGACAAGAGCATTTAGAGAAGGTTTCAGTGCCACATGAGCTGTATGTGGACCCTGTTGTTCATCAGCAAAGTCATTGTGCTCCGCAATGTCTTGCAAAAGATTGACTCACCTGCAAGAAGCTGATGTGTACGTGCTTGCAGGGTTGCTGAAGCCGCAGCAAGGTGGGAGATCCACCTTTCCAGCAGTCAAGAAAGCCTTCCGATTGTTGCTGGACAATGTGAATGACACCGATCCCACAGACATAGCTTACACATATGCTGGCTATGCTCCTTTGAGTATACGCCTGGTGGAGCATGCACTGCGTAGCAGCACAGGGGAGAGCAGCAGCAAAGAGTTGGGACTAGAAGAGGCTCTGAAGGCCATCCCTGGGCCTGCCTTTGATATTGTGCAGAGTGTTGATGAACATGGATTGCCTGTAGAACAATCAGCTGGTGCTGGAACGCCGCAAGGTCAGTGCAATGCAACTGTGTGCATTCAGGCTCCAACATTTATGTCATGCTTTGAACAATTACTGTGCACAGGCAAGGCATGTACTGCAATGTTTCTGAAGTCTGTGCATATCTGTGAGACAAATGCATGAGTCTGTGAGACACACAATATGCAGGTAGCAGAGACAAGAAGCGAAGAGTGGTCCTTGTGATGTTCATTGGAGGAGTCACATTTGCAGAGATTGGAGCTTTGCGGTTTCTCAGCACCAGGCCAGAGGTCAGGAGTGACTTTGTGATTGCAACAACAAAGCTTGTGAATGGTTCATCTATGCTTGAAACCTTTCTAGAGGAAGTTGTATCAGAAGCGATGCTCTCTAAACAGCCAAGCAATGTCACATGAAAATTCACTGTTTGAAACTCCAGATTCTGACTACAGCATTGACGTACTGTACAAAAATGCCAACCTACTCCAGACTACACTCTGTTTTTCTAGGGAAGGACACGAGATGAAATATAATTGCTCTTCTCAGTCATTTTCCCTATCACAAGCATCGATCCAGTCACTGTAAACGTCTATAGGTTCTGAAAGGGTGTTGATTGGTGTCCTGAAATTAGCGCCACAAACACTGCAGCTGATCTGCCCTTGTTCGCTCTCCCTGTCCATGACAGCTGACACTGACTTGCCAGAATTGCAGAACGGGCAGTTGAAAGTCGCGTCCAATTTTGGTTTCTGCTTTGTTGGCGGGGGCTTGCTGGACTTGCGCTTGCCCATGCTGCCAGAACAGATCTGCCAGAAACTGCAAGGCTTGCTGTGTTAAAGCTGGTGTAAGCTGTTCTCTCGCGACGCGCAGGCTCTCTCCACAAAGATCTTTACAAAGATCACGGACAGCGTCGCATCCTCAAGCCACCTTTGAGTGCCAAGATCTCGAACGAATCAGCAGCACGTAGTGCGGGCGATTGTGGGTGTGTTGTCACGAGCTTGGGTAGCCTTCAGCTGCTGAAGGCAGCACTTGCCTTTGGACGAATTGACCTGCTTTAGGTCTTTACGAATCTCTCTAACCTACATGTAAATTAGCCGTTCGAGCCTTCAAAAGATTTGGCAGTTACTAAACTCGACCCAAGCTGTACTACATGTGCTTGCGACAGACGGCGACAGATCTGCTTGATTGCTTGAGGGATCTGCCGATAGCAGCGCTCTCAAGGATCTGCCTGCCATCACTTTGCTCATCTGCGTAACGACAGTGTCGCATGCATCGACACAGTCAGCCTTCTTAGGTCAAAGCTGACCTGGCTGCCGTCGCCAACCTTGTGAGCAGGCTGTGTCGATATGCTGACTCGACTGAGTCTACACGGCCTCAACCGCTGTCTTACGCAAAGAGTTGCTGCTCTTGCGGTCACTGCCGTTCAGCAGCAGCTTATTGGTAAGGCCTTCCACCTGACGCGTCGTCTGTGCTTTGTATCAGAAAGACAAGACAGTAGGTCTGCCTGCAGAGCTAGCAGCGCTGAGCACAAGCTTTAGCTCGCAACATGTTCTCTCCGATGTCAATCGGCACTCTGGGTCATCCAAACTTATCAGGCAGACTAAGCAGTTCCTGCACACTTCCGCTAGACCTGCTCAAGGTAAATTGAACTCACAATACTATCAATACTGGGCCTTCCAGTGTCTTGGGTGCCAGCAATTTTTCTTTCTTTATTGGTCTCACGTTGTTGTGCACCTGTACAGACCCACAATCAGCTGGAGTGGCAGCATCACAAGCTGATGGAAGCACTATCCAAGATTCAGACCACATCACAGAAGGCCCAATGAGGGCATACTTGGATGGGCGCAATTCAGGTTTATTCAGACCAGACCCGCGCCAAGAAAACACCATCAAGCTTTTGCAAGCTCTGTATGATCAGCTGAAACAGGTCCATCTGGAACACAAACGACCCTCGGGGTTGACCACAACAGATCACATTGGCCTTGATAAACCCAGGCACTCATGGTACGCCTGCATGCCTACTGCTCACAACACAGCTTGTCTGCCCTTGCACATTTGCGTGGCTAACAGTGCAAACATACTATGACACGTTGCTGCCATTGCCTCTCATGACAACATATATACTATGAGCTGAGTTGTGCATTATTAAAGATATGTGACAGCTTCAAAACCAAGCAAGGCCTTTCATTCTCACCCTATGTTGATGCATGCACTGATGGCTGCCCAAGGACTGACTTGCAGCCATATGCAACTGTTGGCAGACTGCATTCAAGCAAGACATAGAGCCACGTCCTGGCTTTTCAAATACAGACTTGACAGCTATGCCCCATGTGCTTTGCAGGTTTACGCGGCTGATGACAGGCTCTCCAACCAAGGCACAGGAGACTAAGCTGCAGGGGTTGTACATGTATGGTGGTGTGGGAGTTGGCAAGACCATGCTCATGGACTTGCTGGCCCACTCCGCTCCCTCCTCCTTCCAGGTTTGCGCCACTTCTCAACCTCATCACAGTTTTTAGATATCTCTCCAATCCAGAAATGCCTTTTTACTGTCCCCAAGCATTGTTTAGTCTAGATTTACACTGTCCAAGGAGTGTTTCTTTAAAAAAAAGGCGACATTTTAAAAAACCTGGAGAGCTGAACATCACTGTGACATCAGGATCGTCAGATTGGATAAGCTGTTGCCCTAAAGGTTGCAACAAAGTGGATGATAGTGGTAGTTCCTGGCGCCAAAGCTGCAAAGCAATGCATGTCTAGTCAGTCTGTGCTTTTGGAATGCTGTTGTTCAGCTGACATGTCCCGATTGCATCATTGTGTTGTGCCTCATGAAATTTCTGCTCTGTTAACTCACACTGTGGCAGCCTTGCTTGCACTGTGACACATGATGTAATCATGCCAGATTGTGCAATCTATGCTCAGTGTACTACTCCTGCACATACCATACAGTTTCAGGTATTTCAGTTTCAGCCTGAAAACTGCACCTCATATGCACTTCGCATGCCTGGATGCAATGACAGGATGTGCTTTACACATGCCAAAAGGTCACACATGGTGGACAGACATCCAACTTTCACCAGAGCCTCAGGCCCAGCCCTATGGCATAGATAGAGCAGCTTACAAGGGCACATCCACATGCAGTCTGGTTCCCTTTACATCCGACAGGAAATGCACAAAGATGCCCCCAAGCATGGAGTTGTAAGAAAGTCCTTTTTGGCACAGACCATGCACATGAACATCAACATTTGGCAAACAAACACACAAACACTCTGCTGCTGTCACTGCAGTTGAAGCGCACACACTTCCATGACTTCATGCTGGATGTGCACTCCAGTCTGAAGAAGTATCACAGCCACCAAGACCCCCTGGTGCAAGTGGCCGACTCTGTGGCCCGGGAAAGCAAAGTACTGTGTCTGGATGAGTTCTTTGTGAACGATGTGGCTGACGCTGCAATCCTGAACCGGCTGTTCAGCCGGCTGTGGGAGAATGGCTTGGTCCTGGTCAGCACTTCCAACAGGGCTCCTGATGCCCTGTATGAGAATGGGCTGCAAAGGAACCTTTTCCTCCCTTTCATTGAGAAACTGAAGGTGTGTTGCACTTGCGTGGGCTTCCACCCTGCCGGCACTTCAGATGCTTTGTGTGGTTGAGAGAAAGATACAGCTTTTGCCCTACTGATCATCGTAACTCTCAAGGTACAAGCCAATACATGGCAAGATACCTAGGGTTGACCACCCATTTGCACATGTGCTGCACAATTTTCCGTATCTCGAGTGATGCTGCAGCACTGGCACCTCCCCTCCAAGCCTGGGATCATTTGCTTGAGGTGTTGCAATGCAGACAGATTGCAAGGCGCATGGAACTGCATTGATCAGAAGCACAAGCCAGCCTAAGATCCTGCACTTGCACCTGCACTGATGTCGTTCAGAAAGCCTGCTGGATGCACAGCACTGCCAAAGTGATTCAGCCTAGCCTGAGATAAGCATGTATGGTAGCTTGATGCAGAAAGCATGCAAGGTGCATGACATGGCGTCTGTGACAGACTACCGCCGCCTGGCTCACCATCACCGAGGCCTCTTCTTCACTGATGATGAGAGAGAAGAAGAGCTGCAGGCCAGGTTCCAGGAGGTGGCCCAGCCCCACTCCACCCGCCCCATCAGGGTGGATGTCATCATGGGCCGCACCCTTGACGTTGCCCAAGCAGGCAAGCAACCTCGCCAACTTGTCACACTACTCATGTGGAATACCTTGAAACGATTGATGATGATGATAATGCACTGCTGATTGAGTCTTTGATGACACCGCTGCTCACTACAGCAGAGGAGGCGGAGGAGGCTTTGAATCTTCAGCCAACCAAATAGGTTGTACAGTTGTGCCAGGGTTGTCAGTTCCTGGTCTCAAACATCAGTACGAAGTTGTTTTACTTAGTTGCAACCAGTGCTCTTGTCCAAATTGACTAGCCAGGTTTTTGATGAGAAAAGCTGAACATGCCAGAGCGGCACCTTTCAACACGATAGCCTGCTCACGGCAGCCAGCTGTGGTGGTAATGCCACATGTGCTGCCTGCTCTCTCTGCACCACATGCAGTACAGTGACTGCTGATGGCGTTGCTCCTCATTAGCCATCTTGCTGTGACTACAACGGGGACTCAGCATGCCTGGATGAGCAGCTGTTTCTCTTGGCCAAATGAACAGCTGAATGGTCCTCGAGGACACTGGAGCCAGGCTATCGTGCCTGTCTCTGCTTGGAAATATCAATCAGTACATGCCAACACTGATGGTCAGCAAGTCCATGTCAAACAAAACCAAAATAAAAGTCGCAATGGAAACACATGACTGGTGGGAGACTGACGCAATGTGCTAGCTGTGTGCAGCTTCCCACAAATACTCAACCCAGGGCGCTGACTTCATGTCTGCATGCATCTTACACAAGGAGAGACAAGACTTGTCCTGCATGTACCTAGCTCATCATGAGCTGGAAGGCGTTTATTATTGTCATCATCATTATTATTATTATTATTATTATTTTTATTATTATTATTATTTTTATTACCTTACACAAGCTTTCTGTCATCACATGTCTGATGGTGTGAACACAGGAGGGCCAGTCTGCTTCTTCACATTCGACAAGCTGTGCAATGCCAATGTGGGGGCAGCAGACTACATTGCCCTGGCAAACAAGTTCCACACCATAGCCCTGTCGGGAGTGCCAGTCTTCACTGCTGACATCAGGAGTCAAGCCTACAGGTGTGCCCTTGCTGCCCTTTGCTGTTTTCCCACCCCTCAGCCATGACAGCTGTGAGTTAGGGCATCTCCCTCAAGTGGGTAGGAACGCCTGACACTCGCCCCCAGGCAAGCCTGAATTTAAACTTGCACTATTGAATGGGTGTTTCGATGTGTCTGCATCTCCAAGACCGGCTGAGCTGTGCAGCACGTCTATGCAAGATGCACCATTTCGGGTGAGTCACTCTTTGCTGTGCTTTGCTTGCACAAACACGACAGGAGAAAGTTGATTGCATAAGAGGTGCACCTGTTCCACAGTAGTTTGCACTGAGCCCTGTGCTTATCCTGATGCAGTGAGTTCGAGATGGTGAGCTGGGCTTTTGCTGTTTGCCAGCACTCTATACCCTGACATCTGTTGCTCAGGTCTTTGCTGTCATGATGCCAAGTGTGCAATGTGCAGGTTTGTGACCTTGATAGATGTGCTGTATGAGCATCGCATCAGGGTGTTCTGCTCTGCCGACGGGGAGCCCATGGACCTGTTTGTCAATGTCATGACCCTCCAGGAAGCCCGCACGCAGCGACCCAACATGGTAAGTTGCTGTTTCCAGCCCTCTCAGAGCACAGCTTTGACAACAGACAAACTGTTTGACTGCACCCACCATACCCAATGAGGTTCAGCTGACAGTCATTCACATCATGGCGCATCCCCGTCTGGGTTGTGGACTACTCACCAGTTCAACATGGTAACAAATCCATCTCAGTCACTTTTTTTTATACACAGTGCTACAATGAAAAGCATACAAAGATGTACTAACCATTGGCTGGACTCTGACAGTATGCTATGGACAGTGACAAATCTGACATATTCTTTTGTCATTTGCATGATCGTCCCTCTGAGCTGACCATGCAATTGTCACAGCCCATGCTTGGAGTTGAAAGTGAATGCCTAAGTCTTGCAATCCAACAGTGTCACGTGGACGCTGTGTAGACGCTCATCTCCACTCTGTTGGCCTTCTGCTCCATTCGTCACCTGCTGCCACCAAAGTCCTTGCAATGGTAACTGCTGACTGTTGTACAGAGCAAGGCGCAAGAGGATGCCTTAGTGGTAGACGACAATCTTGGGTTTTCCAAGGATAGAACCATCAGCAGGCTACTGGAGATGCAGAGTAGGGAGTACCTGATCAGTCATGCTGAGCATCATGCCCCTGAGCTTGTCATGGCCCTCAAGGAGGCCAACAAGAATAGCGAAGCAGCTCAAGCAGCACAAGCTTAACGCGTTTTGCGAGTTTTTGCAGATCATCTGCAGATCTGTGTCGGGTTATTGTTTCTGCTCAGCCCTTTCAGGAAATTGATAAGTCAGCAGTCAGCAGGTCAAGAGTGCTGTCAGCAGACCCATGTGTGATAACCAACCAGCAACAATTTTTGGCACAAATGTCCACAGTAGAGTAGTATGACCTGGACATGCTCTTAGTACAATAGGTGTCACCCCATGCCGTCACCCCATGCCAAGTCATGCAATGCAACAACTGCAGGGAGTTCTGGTAGACATAGCGCAAGCCTCCCAGGCTGTGGGTAAACACATGCCTATGACACAGCTTATGCGTAGATCTGTAAGTCAGTGACTGTAGTGACGTTTTGAACTTGAGTTGGTCAAGTAAAGGTTGCCTCCCAGTATGCACTGCTATGTTCTTGATGTAGGACAGCATGACAGGTAGATAACTACTGCGGGTAGACAGATGTGCCTAGAACACAGCTTGCACTACTTTGTCTGCCAAACAAGGTACCCCTTGCGAGGGTATTTGTCTGCACATTATCGTGAAATGCTGAATACAGGCTGACACAGCACAGCAGACAGTTCAACATGACCCTACCATGTGGCCTGAACGCATGTCAACAGAAGCAGTTTCGGCAAGCATTGGGTCCAATAGGTCAAATGCTTTCTCACCTCCTTTGACTCAGATTCAGACATGGCGTTTGTTGCATGTCATTCTCACCAGTACACAGTACAGTCATGGAAGGGCCTCAGTAGTACGTTTTTGACTTGGCTGTCAGGACCAAAGAGCATCAAACAAATCACCAAACTAAAATATTGAGATGCTGTTGTCCAGCTGGAAGTTGCAGACCAGTGTCCAAAATCGAGCTGTGACTGTGCAACTCTCCTTTGGACAGCAGATCAAGGAGTGCAGAGGCTTGCTGCTGGTGCAGCTGTGCCGCACAGCTCTGCATCAGCGACTACAGCATCCAGTAAGGAACCTTATGCATGACTTTCTGCAGTGCAAGGTCAGGCTGCTCCTTCATCATGCTGAGCTCTTCTTCAAGCATTTGAACCCGAGTCTCACTCCTGGGGTGGGTGCATTGCAAGGCCCCCAAATTTCCTCCCATGGCTTTCCTCATCGCTGCTTCTCCCATCGCGAGCCTTCTGAAGGTCTCTGGTGCTAACTGCACTCACACAGACATGAGTATGGTCAACAGTGGTGCAACTAAGCTGCTGGCAGGACAAATGAGGATTAGCAGAAGACGCAAAGACAGGATGCAGGGATGCACCACAAGCACGCTTGTCAGCCATTGTGATTCAGCAGTGCATCAGCAGAGATGAGTAGATGATGGCTGCCTAAATGCATGCTTAGCACTTGTACAGTATACACAACCAGGACTCATGTGCTTCTTGACTTGCTATGGAGAGTGACATTCAAGCTCAGGAGAGCGGGGAGTGGATGCGAAAAAGCTGGCTAGCAAATCTTCTGCAAAGGAGTTTGTTGACCTGTGGGTTGTAGCCAGCCAGTCCCATGAGCTTCAGCCCAATCAAGTCGGCCTCTGCCTCTGCTCGCCTTGAAAAGGGTAGCTGCAGGAACAGGTTGGTGAAGATACCAATGACCTGGGGGTTCAACAGCAGCCCGCCTGGGCCGCCACCCCCACCACCACGCCCCCCTCCTCTGCCCCCATACCCACCTCGAGCATTGCTCATGCCATAGCCACCCCGTTGTGGCTGACCCCTGCACAGATACAGCCAGTTTGACCATCATAACAGCTGTTGACAGGCTTGCCATCTATTTACATGTCACAAAGAAAAGCTGCCTGATCTGCTGCCTGACTACAAGGCAGCCAGCAGACCCTGGTGGCAACAACACCATTGGAGCACGCTATCGTCTTCTACAAGAGGGTCATTGTTTGGGGTTGGGGGCATGTGCGCCACTAAGCATGACTGGCCTGGGACATCATGGAGCAGCAAAACACAGAAACGAAAAGAAAGCCTGATTGAACTTTGCTCCAGACCTACAGGACTGGAGGTGATGTGCACAGCCTAAACAACTCATCAACACACCACAAAGCCAACACGGGCATGACCCTCGAAGAGCAAATATTGCACATCAGGTGATGGGTATGCACAGTGCTCTATAGCAAAATTAACAGGATGTACCAGGCAACAGGGATGCCCTGGGCTCCCCCTCCAGGACCCCTGCCTTGAGCGGGCCCTTGCTTATTCCTGATGTACACCTGGAAAAGCCTTGGAAGGCCAGCTGACTGGCAACAGTCAGGAAGATGCCCAGGCTCAGCTTCTCGCTGCTGTGCCGTGCCACTGCATGCGCCACCTCATGACCCACCTGCCATGCAATGTCATGAACTTGCATCCTGGTTGGCATACTGACTGGGATCCCAGCTGTGACTTGTGAGTTGCCAAGCACAATGTCATACAACTGGCACAGTTGTGTGTGATGCCCTGTTGTGTTTGCCTTTCATGAAATTCACGTGATGTTTTGAGGAGCTGATTGGTGATTGCTGCTGTGACAGCAAGACGAGCAACAGCCACATAAAACAGCTGCTTCAGAAGTGCAGCGGCTACTTCTTGCAATGACGGTGAATGTGCTATCCTGAGCCATCAATTGTGCTGGTCATGGTAGTTGCCTGATGTGAGGAGAAGAGACTCACCACAGCTGCCAGCAGATCTTCTTTACGCTCCATCAGTTTGATAAGGCCTGCACACAAAGTCCTGTTGTGCATCTGAAATCGCTCCGTTTGTTGTGAAGTGAACATGATAGCTTTGGCGGGCAGGTGTGCATCATGTGATTGGTGGCTCTTATAGATATGTCTCAGGCCATGCAAATTACTGTTTGCATGCAAAAGCCAATCTCAATGCTTAGGATAGCAAAAGTGGTTTGAGGCAAGTTCGCTGTGGGTACTACCTGTGAACACGACTATCTTGCCGCCAGGCAGAACAAACGCATTAGGGACCTTGTCATCTACCACTACCACTTCCCACTTGAACTTCTTGACATGTGACTGGAAACCTCCTCCATACTCCTTGCCCACAGCACCAATGACTTTTTTTGCATTTTGGCTATTCCAGCAATGAGCTGGTAGTCTGGGTTGTTCTCTTTCAGCAGCTTGCCAGCTTGCGCATAGCCACCAATCTGCTGCTTAAAAGTGGCATCTCCCATGGTCAGCTCAATGCCAACAGGTAGAAGCAAAGTGTGCTTGCGATAGGTGAAAGGCACTGTCTGCTGCAAGAACAACAGCTGTCCGGCCCGCAAAGCTGCTCCAGCAGCAGCACCTACAGACTACGCTTCGCTGTGACTTTGCTGTGCAACAGATCAAGCATGCATGCAACCTGAGTACTTGTTTGCGTGCAGGAGTGTACCGAGAACAGCTCCGTCCTGTCCATATCCAGCCAAAAACGCTCCGCCGACGCCAAGAGCAACAGGTACCAGACTCTCAGGTGTGAACACGGTTTCGCGCAAAGTGTGCGTGAGACCGCCCTTCTCGGTGTCGATCTTCCTGATGTCTGTCACAGCTGAGCCGCGGTCTTCGGCTCTACATATTAGACTACTCTGGCGACCAAGTGTAGCCTTTCGGAAAGTTACTGCGCGAAAACGCGGTAACGCCTTTGGGCAGTTGTGACAGACAGGCAGATGCATTGGGCACCCCTTCGTTAGCAACATACCGGCTAGCGCACAATGCAGCGTCAAGAGCACACAAAGACACCACAGCTGCAGGCGTCACAACCGGCTTGCGGGTTGCAATGCAGTGCAGTGTCCAAGATCTTGAATAGTGTCAACTGTCACATGAAGACAGAATCGTGGACCACGGAGGACACCAGTTGACGGATAGCGTGTGTGTAACGCTTGATACGGAAGCATTCCGAGGTGCATCTGATGCATCAGTGCTCTGCATGCAGCTGCAGCGGCAGTGCAACAAGGTGTCTTGATCACACGGCTCTGTATACGGTTTTGAGGTATGTCAATCTTTGTTGAGGACTAGTCCCGCAAGTCATGAGCTGCTTTAATCGCGGCGCTCGTGTTTGAAAGTGGAACCGAGCTTCGATGCTTCCGTATACCGTAAATAGCCCGCGCAGCTACAAAGGCAAAAGCGGCAAAGAGAGGCAAAGTAGCAGCGTTTGGTGTGTTGGGCTTCTGATCTGTCTGTTCGCAGCGGCAGGAGGGGTGTGGTACCTGCAAGCGCACTCTGCTTACGTCCGGAACCTTGTGGCCGTAATTACTGAGCACGGTGAGAACAGCCTGAATTGCAAAACAAATATGCAGTTGGTCTGTCATGTGCACTCACGCTGGTCCTCGGTTGAGCGTTGGTGCCAAAGACAGCTCGCCTCAGCCTGGAAAAGTCTGCACAAGGGGTGATACAGACCTGCATGCTATGCTGCAGAAACAAAATACAATCATCTCACGGTTGAGAATGAGAAGCTAGACAGTGAGATTAGAAGACTGAACAGAGCGGTAATGGCTTTTGCCCAAAATCTCCGTGTTATGCATGCTGCGCACAGAACATGCTGTAAATGTGACATGTGCATCACCTCTGAGCTTCTGTGGCGTGTGCTGGTGCAGCTTGAGGCAGCAAAAGTTGACAGAGAAAAGGTTCAGGGTGATATCAGCTTTCGAAATACACGCATAGAGGAGGTATATTTCTGTGCAATATAATCTTTACAGATCATGGACTGCAGATACTCTTTGGAATGTCATGGTCAGGCCACGGCGTCCTTGCAGCTTCTCCACGATCAGCGCTGCTGTTGGACCCTTTGTGTTGCAGCTTAAGAAATAATACATAAGTTGGTTACTAAAATGCCGTCTTGATATAGTCTCGCCTGCTTCCGCTGGCAATGCAATGTCAAGATTTTTACCTTGATACTCACTAGCAGTGTTGCATGTATGCTAGGCTGAGACATCATGGCGAGCAGCTGCAGCACAGTTGGAAGCGCTCACCAAAACACATGATGGTGTCATGGGGCAGCTGAAGGAGGCCAACGACAGGACCTCCCTGGCAGAGCAAGAAACAATTGAGGTAACACCGGCATACTGCAGCGTAATGCACATCAGACGTCCAATGCTTTGGGTTTTCCTGTCGTGCCTCCTGTATGTGTTCTTCTGTTATACTGACAACATCTGTCCATCAAATTGTCCATGCTTGGCAGCTGTGTGATTTGGCTAAAACATTTTGAAGGCACGTTTCAAGGCAGACGAGCAATTTGGTCAATGCCAAAAATAGCCACAGAGCTGTTGTCCAGCAAAGGGGCTCCCGACGCTGCACCTTCACTGCAGGCAGCCATGAAAGTTGCTGAGTGCCGGCGAGAGATGGCGGTGGCAGCTCAGTCAGGAAGAGAACCTGTGCTTGCCTCACAGACACAGACAGGTTCAGAACTAGGTGAGTATGGGCTATAAGATGCAGTTTTGCTGAGCTGGTTGCTAGCATGTGTGATTTGAGTGCCAGCATGTCTGATTTGGTTGCCAGCGTGTGTAGCCTGGTTGCCAGCATGTGTGATCATTTGGCACACAATGCTCTTGGTAAGACAGAGTCTGTTCTTGTTCTTTTCTCATGTTTGTGAGGCATGTTGACTCTGCTGAATAGTAGATGCAGCACTCTGAACATGCCTTGATTGCAAGCTGTGCTCAGTCTGAGTCACGCACAGGAGCACAGGCATGACTGATGAGCACCATTTGGTTGGAGCAGGAGCCTCGAACAGCATGACGGACAGGCTACTTGACAGCAGCCTTTCAGCAGAAGTGAGTGCAGTACTCAACACTACAGTCTCAACCATAGCAGAAGCAAGCCAAAACAATCCTCTAGTGCAACTGGGAAAGACAGCTGATGACGATGATGAAACACATCCAGGGTTGGAAAAGCCGTTTGCAAAGCAGCAGGAGTTGCGATTGTAGGCAGACTTTCTGTGAGGTTAAACACAGTGCCTATTGATTACAGAAGTAAGTGTCCAGTATAGATTATCCTGTCTACTGTATCATTCTTTGCTGAGCCAAGTGCAGGTGGTGTGTTATTACCTCTTTGACGTGTCAGACCTGACGCACCAAGTGACAATTGTTTCCTGATTTTCCAGACCTTCAAGCCAAAGCCTGACTGGTGATATTTACTGTCCATGTATGACCAGCTACACTGACTGATCTTATCGTAAACCGCTTGTGTTGGAATGCCCACATGCCTGATGGGCCTTGAACCAGTCCTAAATGGTTTCGACCTCCTCATCTGCAATACATTCTTTTACTCAGAGTCATTTGTGTGAGATCTCAGGTCGCATTTTGCACTCATTGTCAAAGTATGTTGAGAAGGCATGATTGTACAGGATGCAATGATCCTGGCTGCAGAAATGTACTTCAACTTGCAGTGCAAGCTACAAATGATGCCTTAAGCACAATGGCTTGCCTCACCAGCAGATCTGGACTGGAGCTTCATGTCATCACTGATTCTCTGTTTGAGGTTGTTCATCCTGGTGTCTTTTGACTTTTCCTGCATGACAAAGGAAGCAACAGATGTGACAAATGGCAGCATAAGCTGAGTCTGTTTAGCAAAAGACAACGGCTGACAGAGGACAAACATAAATACACTAACTACTTTGTGAATTGACAGGCAACATTGCTCGAAACAAGCAGCAACACATAATCCTGTGCGCATGGCGTAGCACAGACAGTGTCTTGATTGTTCTTATCAACATTACCTTTTTGGCTTCTACAGCTTTTCTCTTCATGCGAGTAGCTGCCTGTAAATCCAGCTGCTGTCTCCTGGCTTCCTGCACACCTTCAAAACCGCCGTACTTCTTGTAGCTGGCCTCTTCCACCTGCAGAAGTTGTATGCCTTTGAGGTGAAGGGCGTGCTTGACTAGTGCGGAGGCAGCTGCCGTGCATGCTTGCCTCAGGAACAAAACAATCAGGCAAAGCCTAAATGTCTGTGGATTGTGGCAGGGTCAGGTCTAGGGATGAATGGCAGTGATTTTGGTGAGTATTCAATTACTAGTACACATGGTAGGTTGAATGTGACAGTACCTGTGACTGCATGTACAAGCGCATTGGGTTCCATTCTTTCTTGTGAGGGTTCTCCTTCTGGATGCTGCCAACTTTCTTGAGGTCACCGTCTGTCAGCAGGTATAGCTGCTTTGCAGTGCTCTGCACCATGCATGATACTTGAATAGGTTGCTCATGCACGCTCAGCCACCACGCCGCTTTGCCCAAGCATTGTTACATGTAATACCTTAGGTATCAGTTCCTCCTGTGCTTTGCAACCATTGCAAAATACCACACCAAACGCTTTGTACCACTCTTGGCTGAAACTCAAGTTCCCGCAGATACTGCAGCCGCTAATTGCAGGTGGCGCTGACATTGCACCTGCTCAGCATGCTGCGCGTTACCTTCTCAGGGGCGCTGAAATAGCACTTTATGCGCTGAGCGTCAACCAGATCAAACGAACTTGCTGATGAACGCCGCACCGATCTGCGACGCACAATGCCAGCTAGTGCTTGATCAATTAAGGCTTGCTTTTGACTTGCAGAGCTATGACGTGCGTGGATGTAAGCTATATGACCTGCATGTATGCATGGACGCAGAGCCCATGCAAGCGTTACACAGTCCTATATGCCCGCGAAAACGTGCAATCTGGCGTACTGAATCATATTCGACTTGCACTGCTCCTTGCGCTGTGCTGCGGTCATGGAGGCTCAACTGCAGATCAGGCAAGAAGCCCAAGAAAAGCAAGATGTACTTAATGATCTGCTCAGATGGCAACCAGAAACGCAAAAACGTTCTGGCGTGAAAGCTGTTAGCAGCACCAGGCCCGCTGGGCCAGCTGTCCCTGGCAATCAGGCAGGCCTCGCACCCTTGCGCTCGAGAAGCATCAGTCAAGGCAAACAGGGAACTCAGAGCTTTGCTCCTAACACTTTGCGGGAGTCTGCCACAAGGTCTGTACAAGCCACCAACGGCTCAGCAGCAGGCCACACTTATGACAAGGCCAGCAGCAAATGGGACAAGTTCGACTACGACTCAGCTTTGGCAGAAGCTGACAATGATGAGAACAGCAGTCACAAACAGTCTTTCTCCTTTCCCAAAGGCGCCAAATCTGATGCACCCAGCTCAAGGTAAATCAGCTTGTTCAACTGAGCTATCAACAATCTATGCTGGTGCTGCTTGCTGGCATACAACCAAGCAATCAATTTGACAACGTCAGAGCTATGATCAGCTGTCTGGCGCTGCAGAAAGCCGAAACCATTAGTCGAAGCAGGCCCACAGCCACGTCAGCAGAACCTGCCAGTGACATCAGGAGAGCCAACAGATGCTGAACTTTGGAAGGATAGAGGCAACAAGGCCTTTGCTGCCAAGAAGTATGCTCAAGCCAAGAAAGATTACACGCAGAGTATTGCGCTTCAGCCAACATGTCTGGCATACGCCAACAGAGCCATGGCAGAGCTCAAGTTAGATGAGTTTTCAGCGGCAGAGTCAGACTGCACAGCAGCCATAGCACTTGATCCCTGCTATGTCAAGGCATACCTGCGACGAGCCACAGCAGCAAAAGAGCTTGGAAAGCTCCTGGCAGCTACTGAAGACTATGAAAACGCACTGCGGTTGGAGCCAACATCCAAAACCACACTGGCTGGCAGGCAGGCTTGCATGGAGCAGGTGCTCCTGCAGGAAGGCTTACAGGGTCACTCACCTCGAGTAGCCATCCCCGTCCGTCAGAAGCCTGTACAAAAACAGGATTCACGGCCATGTAGCATGCCTGAAGGGCCACACATACCCAATGGCACAGCAGCACACCAACAGGACCACTCTTCACCCGCCAGGAGGACATCTTCAGAGGCACCCGGAAAAGTTATGGACCGGCAGCAAGCACCACATGCATCTCAGCAGGGCAGACCAGAGACCAGTGACAGTCACAGGCTGTCTGCAGAGGAACAGCAGAAGCTGCATGCATCCCAGCAGGGCAGGGCAGGGCTCAGCAGCAGTGGTAGCCCTCACATGCCATCTGCTGGCATGCATGCAGGTATGCCATGCTATTATGCATAATCATATGCTGGTCCATGTAGTATCTGATGCTGGTCAGCCGATTCCGGTTCCCAACCCAAAACCCTGCCAACCTCCGTGACTGAATTGCTGTAGCCCTCTCTGTCTGCACACACACACACACTCACATGTGCTGCTGCACCTCTGAAATGTTCCTGGCTTATGTCCTTCTTGTGCAACCAGGACCCTCTGACCATCTGCTGCTGCACCTCTGAGCTGTTCCTAGCTGGTTTCTTGGCTGTATGTAGGAGCCTCCCACCAAGCGCCGCTACACCGCCGGCCAGCAGAGCCATCAGTTGTCATAGAGGAGCTACCACCTGATGAGCAGCAAGAGCCACTCAAGCCGAAAGTGAAATCAAAGCTTTCAGTAGGCAATGGTGCTCACCAGCAGGCTGTCTCAGGACCCAACGAGACGGCCATGCCTTTGAGACTCGCCCCTGCTGCAGCAACTGGTGAGGCAGGCACAGCACCCAAGCCAGAAGCCATGCTGCCAGCTTCGCCATCACCTCATGTAGCAGCTGCTGCAGCTGCAGCACCAACAGCGGCTGCATCTAGGTCGTCATCTGATTGGCCACAAGCTGCTACAAGCAAGCAGAAAGCTGTACAGCAGCCGCAGGTTTCCACGTCTGGCTCAGGAGCAGCCGAGAAACAGCGCAATGGGCCAGATGAAGATTCCCAAAAGCCATGGCGAAGCAAGGTTCCAGACCGAAGTTCACCGGCTGGCACTCCCTCCAGCGATAGCAGAGCTGCTGCAGCACCTTCCACAGCTGCAGCTTTAGCAGACACAGAAGGAGCCCCGTCGTCAGGTCAGAACCTGCATGGAGATGCATCGCCCAGCACAGAGCACTCAGGCCAGTTGCCTTCTGTTGCTCATCAGCAGGCCAACCTACATGCTGATGGATCATCCACAACAGCAGCCCCACAGGCTAATGGTCATGCAGCAGAACAGCAGCTACGGCAGCAGCAGCAGGCCAGCAAGGCTGCACAGGAAGCTGTAAGTGTTGCACAGAATGTGACGGCAGGTGGCAGGGACAGGGCGCCTGCCAAAGCACATGCTGGCAACACCACAGGAATGGCTTTGGCTGCACCCCGCTCAGGTATACCATTTGCTTAGCTTGGTCAAGGGCGTCAGATGGCCCACAGGCCATATAACATGTATCGTGTGCGCCATAAACTTGCATTTTTTTCTCCTGATCTTGTTTCTCCCTGGGCAGCAGTTTCAGATGCATGTGCTTGCTCATTTGGGCAGTCAGGACCCTGTCAGCTATGTGTGAGAATGAGGCACACGCTGTATACATTTAATGAAGCTGGTCGTTCCCTCCTGAAGGGCCATTGTGACAAGGCATATTGACACCCCCTGTGGGGCTCACTCCAACTCCCTACTCCGTGGGAAGCATTGCCTCCCAGACACACTCTGTATGTACAGCTTAACCAGCATGCAGACATGTCTGTAGATTACACATCTTAGCACACTTGTTGCCGACAGCTTTCCTGGCTGTGTCTTGACCTGCAGCTGTATGCATGTTGACCTGCAGGCAGCGAATTTGAGGTGGGCTGGAAAAGGCTCAAGGGCACTACAGCTGGGCAAGAAGCTTTTCTGCGGCTGCTTGACCCTTTGCAACTGCCAGCACTGTTCAAGCAGTCTCTCACTGCGCCTGTGCTGAGTGGCATAGCTCTGGCAGCCTTGAGCATGGTTTCAACTCAGGATGACCATTTTGGCATGCAGCTGCTGGAAGGTCTGAAGTCTGTCCCTCGCTTTGACATGATAGTCATGAGTCTGCCCAAACGCGAGAAGGCTGCTTTGAAGGAGCAATTTGATGCAGCCCAAAATGCAGGAGTGCTGGACAGTGTTGTTGAAAAGAGGCTTGAAAATGTGCGCCGTAGCTACAGAGTTTAGGCAATGTAGGCATGGGTTTGAATCCATGGAAAGCAAGTGCTTGTACAGCTGTTGATGCAAGCAAGATCTGTGGAGCTGCCATAGCTGCTTGACAGTTAGGACAGCTGGCAACTGAAGAGCTTCACATCTTTGTCTTATCCAAAGCAATTGTTGCAGCGTCGTACAACAGATGTCTGAGCACATGTCCGTACATGGTGTCCCGGCATTGATATAAGACTTATTAACTAGATGAGGTCGCAAGAGGACGTGCTGTTGTTACAAGGTTCCCATGGTTAAGCTCTTATGTTCTTGTTATTTCATAGGGATGCGTGTTTCAGATATGCTGACGGACAACCCTGCTGCCAGGATGCTGAGTAATGTCTCAAGTAAAGACAAGAAAAGAACATGAACAGATATCTTCGATGGGGATCATGCACTCAGTGCCAGCTACATATGCAGCTGTCTTCAGCGTGTGACGGATGGTATCATACAACAAGCAGTTCACTCACTGTGCTGATATAAAAATAACCACTGACACAGCCTCCAATCTCAGCTCTACATGTGTTGTGCTTGCGTGCGTGACCGGCCATCAGGACAGTCAGTTCTGTGCTAACAGCCAGCAACAGATGCTAGGATTTGTTCAGCAGCTTTCAAAGTCAGCAACTCTACTGCCCATGACTGTAACAATAGCGTCCGACATGCATTTCAATGCATTGCGCGGCCTAAAATACCCTTGCATGAATGCATATTGTATCAGACTCCCTATGCTCCAGGCATCATTTAGGCTCTACAGATCAACGAATCCGTGGGAACAAGTAGCTGAGGTCCGATCAATCAAGGGAACAAGCAGTTCAAGGAGTCGACGTCTGTGTTTGTACGATAGACTGCAGCTGCTGAAGGCTGTTCCCGAGTAGACAACAACAGCTGCATGTTTGCTGAACATAGACGTGATAGCATGAGCCCAAGACACACTTAACGCTTCACCCATTGGAAAGACTTGCGGGCCTTGGCTTTGCCAGGCTTCTTCCTTTCGACAACACGAGAGTCCCTTGTGAGTAGCCCTTCAGCCTTCAAAGGCGGTCTGAGCTGTGGGTCATACAGTTGCAATGCCTTGCTGATGCCGTGCCGCAGTGCTTGTGCCTGACCAGTGTTGCCCCCTCCCTTGACAGTTGCGCGAACGTCAAACAGACCTAGCGTATTGGTGGTCAGCAAGGGCGCCAGAACATCAGACCGCCTTTCGAACAGGGCAAAATAGTCATTCAGCCTTTTGCCATTGATGACAATTTCGCCTGTGCCTTCCTGTAGCCACACTCTGGCAATGCTGGTCTTCCTTTTGCCTGTACCATATGACCGCCCAAACTCATCAACTACTTGTACCCTGCATTTAACAGTGTTGTCAAGATGAGCCATAAGGCAGCGTTCAGCATGATCACATAGGGATGCCAAAGTGTGCAGGCCATGCTTGGTATATGCAGTGCAAGTGTGAGATCACAGCCACCGTTAGTTTGGCCATGCAGCTTGCAAAGACCTGCATTTTTAATAGATTGCAGCAGTAATTATTGTTGTCAGAGATAGCAGGACTGGTGCTCAGGTGCTTGCCTGCTTTGTCGAAGTTGCTCCTGCTTTTGCAGCTCAAACATCCGCCTCTTTGCCCTCTCTTCCTCTTTTCTGTTGTAGTTCAGCAACTCGTGTAGTGGAGGGCCAACCGGCTCAGGTTCCTCCCCGAACATGTTTTGTAACAGTTCTGCTTGACCAACAACATCGCCCTTGTCGATTAGCTTGGCCCAGTCCTCCATCCAGTCAGCTTCAGGTTGATCCTCATCTGGCTGGCTTGTACTGGCACCAGTGCTGCTGTTCTGGCGACCTTCAACAGCTGACACGTCTGGTGTGTTTGGATCCTGGGGACCGGATGCGAATGTTCTGGCGCTTGCCGCCGCGATAGATCCCAGCGCAGGCACTGCTGCTTCTGCAGTTGGAGCAGGGATCTTTGCTATAGATTCGCTGATGATAGCTCGTGCAACGTTCGGTTGTGCACTTGACGCCAGCAGTGGCCTCAGAGCAGTCAAAGTGCGAAGCCTGTGCATGGCTGCACCTGTGCGTGCCTGCTTGTAACAGTTCCGGGTTGACCAGTTCGCTGCTTGTGTGCATGCGTGTGTGTGTACTCCGCTGACTAAACCACATTTCAATACGGCAGTAACACAAAACTGACATTATAGACAAATTCCAAAAGTGGAGGGCGGTGTTATAGGCAGGTATTAGGCACAAGAAGCTTGCCAGGGATGCAGCGTGGTCATTCATTGCACCTCATGTTGTGTAATTTAATAAATCAACATCCAACATTACTGGAATTGCAACACGTAGCGCATGGGTGACAGCGCGACTGGAACTGAAGGTGCCAGCGAACAGACACGTTCACCCAGCGGGCGCAGCATTGCGAGCTTCAGTTCCGCGCAGCATATTTGGGTGTAAAGCCCATGGCTTGTCTGCAGTTTTCCAGGGTCAAATTGGCAGTCGTGTTGGCTTTCTCTGCTCCCTTGGCCAGCACCTACAGCTTCAAGCACTCGCTAAACAGCGCAAATCAGCATGCAGCAACAGCAACTGCACACTCATGTGTGAACAGTCTCATGGTAGGCAGGCAGCCATGGCAGCCGCATAGAATCAGAGATGCCACATCACATGCAGCTCCATACAAGTATATGCCATGCTGACAAGGTGTCAAAAGACTGTAAAACCTGCAACTCCGCATCCAATCATAAACTTTATTGGCAAACTTGGCAGCAGTAAGCTGCTGCCAGAGCAACGAGAACCCTTGATAATTATTTTGTTTGCATCAGAACAGAGGCAGAGGCACACATGATATATGGCAGATCATCTGGGTACACATGCAGTTGCATTTGGGCGCGTTATCTCTATCAGCAATCAGCACATATCAAGCTCTCATATGTGTTGCGTCTTTGTTTGGACCAATGCGCAAGACAAAGGCAGTGAGCGTCACCTGATCCAGATATGTATTGTCAGCAATGACTTCATGGTATCGTTGCTGAATGGGCTCCAAATGTGCAACAACAGCATCTGCCAGAGTGCTTTTAAATTGGCCCCATCGCATATCTTTGACCTCCTCAGCAATGACATCCTGCAGCATTGCACTCAGCCATTATATGCCACTACATATGGGAATGCTGGTCAGCAGTCACAGCTTCAGGCATGCCTCAAACCTACCTGGAGCAAGCTGCAACGAATGTGCCATGGCCACATGATGACATGACTCAATGCATGATTGCCCATGCTAGGCCATTGCGCAGCACATGTAATGTGGAAACGCAGCACAACAGTGATGTGGGAAGCTGATCAAAAGGACATCAGGGCATGCAGATCTCTGGGCATCAGACAAAAGGTAAGAGGCAAAGGCAGCTAAGCATAATGACAGGAAAGCCAGAAATGCTGCTCATTGTGGTGAAAGGCAGAAGCAGAAAGACAACTGACCATGCTGACACCAGTGCATAGGCTGTAAATGCCTAACAGGTTGGTGGCTTCCGGCCTATCAGGGTTGCCAAACTCCAGCCCTTCAAGGGTATCAGTTTTGGCCCTCTTCACCTTCTGCTGGATCAGCTTTGGATCATCCAGCAGATTGATTCTGCTGGCATCTAGCTCAGCAGATTTTGACATCTTACTGGCGCCATCCTGCAGCACGCAATTGATGTTACAGCAGCCCTGACAGCATTTGTATCATGCAGGAATGCTGCACCCATCCAGACTGAGGTACCTCAATGTGTTACACTAGCATAACAGAGGACAGACTGCCAGACACGGTGTGTGCTGTTGTCATCGACCCAAAACACATGAAGCTGGTGTGGGTTGTAGAAGCTGATGTGGGTGATGCTGATCTGTGTGATGGACATGAACGTGGAAAGGTTTGATCCGCGTGAATGGAAGTCGAGTCTGTAATTCTCAGACCTGAAGATAAGAAAATCTTGGCTCCTTGATGTACAGCTTTTTTGCGACATCATTGATTCAATGATGAAGGTGAGGGAAAGCATGAAAGGCAGTTATTGTTGTGTTGACATGATATATTCTACATATGGTTATATTGATGACTCACCGTGAGGCTCATGACTCGAGCTCCTACAGGGGCAATGAAGGCATCAGGCACTTTGAAGATCCGGCCACCACGGCCGCCAAGTTTCTTCCATTTGTTGCCCCCATACTTACTGTTCATGCGCTCTGCAATGTCTCGTGCTAGCTCCAGATGTTGCATCTGCAGCCAATGGTATGCTGAAGAACAGGCTGTTTAGCTAACGGCAGCCTTATCTGCAACTGAATGGGGTGCAAGCCCATGTCTTGCACGATGCATTGCAAATTCAACTTTTGAGCATTAGTGCAAGCTGGAAGCCATTTTGATGGTAGGAAGACCAAGTGCATTAGTTCAGCCACGACAGAGAACAACGATCATCTGGATACTTTTGCTGCCACATTCGGCGCTGGGCAACTACGCAGCTGCAAGTTGTGTAAGTTCAGGACCACTCTGGTGACTGCAGACACACGAGAGGCAGACAGTGGTCATGACATATCAAGCATACCTGATCATTGCCCACCGGAACAACATCTGTCTGCAAAAGACAACCAGCATCGTTAGAAAGATCAAAAAGCGACACCAAATATCATGTATCATTTCCTCTAACAGAGTGGCCTGGACAACATGCAGCAATGCAGGTGGCTAGCTCGGACTGAAGCGAGGGTATGCAACCAGACATTCGTGACTATCTGCCAGGTGGCATTACAGCAAGCTCTGGGCAGCAGGGGCGCTTTAGCTTTGTATGCTTTACAGGGTGCATATGCTGTACTGATTGCATATGCTTCACGGGTTGCATATGCAGACAAGAAGTGGTGTGCTGTTGAGCAAGAGTGTATGGCAAAATGACGTACTTGGTACAGCAGGATGTCAGCTGCCATGAGTACAGGATAGGTCAAGAGGCCTGTACTGACTTCCTCAGCACCCTGCATGCGCTCACCTAATGTTGTGGTATTAACAGAGAAAGCAACAACCAGTGGAGTGGTGATGCACTGGACCACGTGGTTGTGACATGATGCAAGGCAAGCAAATGAGTGTTAAAACATAGTAAGCGCAGTTGCACCAGGCTATAAGGGACATAGCCCTGTCCATATGGCCTCACAGTCACAATCAGGGCTTGTGGCAGCTGTTATACAGCTGGCGTGCGTATGTCACACATGATCACATCCTTAAGCACCAAACGTAAGTACACATTTCCATAGCCAACAGTTCTCACCCTTGTTTGGCTCTTCTCTTTGAACTGCACCATCTTCCGGAGCCAGCCAATTGGGGTCCCACAGCTCAGCAGCCATGCCAGTTCAGCATGTGCACTCACATGGGACTGGACAAAGATGTTGGCCTTCTCAGGGTCAATGCCACAAGCTATGTAAGTTGCAGCTGACTGGCGCGTGGCTTCAAGCAGTGCTTTAGGTTCGTGAGGCAGGGTTATGGCGTGAAGATCAACCACGCAGAAGTAGGTTTCTGCATGACAAGAATGACATTTATCAATCGGAAGCCAAACGCATGCTTTAAGCCATTTGATGAGAGGTTAATGCACTACAGGCAGGAGCATGTCATGAACTGACTTGACAGGCAGCCCATCTGCGGCATGCATGCAGTTGATCAAGCAAGGCAGCAACGGTCAGTGGTTTTGGTGATGGACCACTGCTGTACCATATAGCTCCTGTAAATTGACCCAGTTACGTATTGCTCCCAGATAATTGCCTAGATGGAGTGTTCCTGTTGGTTGCACCCCAGAAAGCACTCGTTTTCTGCAGCAACAAGGTCGCGCTTTGCAGAGGACTCCAATCTCACCAAACATGGTGACAAGAGCTTCAACAAAGAGAGCTCCCTTCTGCAAGCAGAACTGCCGGACGCAGAAGTCACTGTCAGCATAACACACCGTCGGGCTGTTGCTGGGACTTGTGTTTTGCTGCTGGCTGGAGACAAGGCTGGCTTAGTGGCAATGTCAGCTGCGCTTTGGGTTGCACGACAAGAGAGATCGTGGGTTGCTATGTGAGCCGAGGAATGTAGCGAGCCTCCTCCACTGTCAGCTGCAGAATGCCTAAATGTCTTGCTGTGTCTTCTGTAAGGTTGTTTTGACAGGTACGTTTTTAAAGTACGGAGTGCCAGCGGCGGTCTGAACAGCAAAGACGCTGGCATGTGGTCAACCCAGTCGACACAGTCGCACTGCAACAAGGCAGCGTATGCCAAGAAAATCCACAATTCCACAAAAAATTGTGCTGCAGCAGCGGCGGGACGACAAACCAGCACAGAGGGCAGAAGTTGCGAATACACTACGTTGACAAGCACAAAATCGTTTTCTCCACTTATGACAATGGCTTGCGGGCTACCCCCACAAAATCTCTCGAACCCATTTTTCCGCCAGATGCAATGATACTTGTTGACCTGTCGCACCCAGTGTCGCATGCATCTCGGTGCAGTGCAGGGAAGTGTTTCAGCGTCGTGCGTTACGCGGAGTGCGAATCAGGGTGTTTCTTAGTTTAGATTTCCATTGTAAAGAAATGAAAGTTTTGAGAAAATATGCACGTTTCGGGATTGAAAAGAGCTGCAGTGTCCCTAACTGTTTTGACATGCAGTAAATCACAGCTCTGTGTCTTCGACAGGTGGGCTAGAAGGTTGGCGTTTGGAAAGGAAGTTGCGACGCCTTTGATTTCAATGTCTCATGATGCCCAAGCCAAGATGCATTCGTTATCACTTTGGCTTCACCTAGGTCAGACAGAGTCACCTACAGCAAAAAGGCAACCACATTTCTAGGAGAACTGCACCGCAGCCCCCACCAGACTGGACTTTGCCTGGTGACAGTGTGGGCAGCGCCAGCCAGGATCACACTGTTCTGAGTGGTCAGCGCCAGCCAGGACCACACTGCCTGGCGCTAACCACTCAGAACAAGGCAGAAGTGACTGGCTCCCTCCGCCACCCCCAAGGCCTGCTGAGCCTGCTAGCGCAACCCCAGCAAACAATATGTCTGCAGGTGTTGGACCAGTTGGCTCTGCACCACCGCTCATGAGACAGCGTCTAAAGGTAGGCTTGATGCTTCGGTGCTGGATGCATCAGGCCATCTTTTGCTGTCAGACTGCATTCGAGACTACTACTGCTATTTGGGCGTGACGCTACCATGACATGCAGCTAGCGAGACGACAAGCAGATGCATCACAGGTTGGACTGGTGGACTATGCTCCCCTAAAGATGCTAACCACACGTCAACATGCTTTTTCAGATGTGCTTCAAGTGTGTTATACACATTAGCAGCTTATGCACCTGCTGTGCAACACAAACAGCAGCAGTTGATAGTTCTGCCGTTGCTTGCTCTCAATTTGTGATGCAGATGTACATGTTCAGGATGCTGACTGCCAAAACAATACCTCATACAGAGAGCTGCTAAGATTTATACATACCTGACCTAGGACACATGTTGAATATTGATCATGATAAATATAACAGACGTGATGGTGATCCACGAGGCCGTGTGTTTCACTGAATCTTGTAATACATACTACACAAACTATGCTGGCAGCTCTACTGTGACATCAAGCCACAGGAGAGTAAGAAGGCCTGCCCTAAGCAACCTTGCGGCAGACTAGCATGATGCTGTCTACTGTCAGGAAGCATTCACTTCCACAAATTTCTTTTCTCAAAACATTCTCAAAATATTCCTTTAGTATATTGTTTGAGAAGACTATTGGAAGTGTTTGAGAAGTTTTTGAGAAGGGATATAGGAAGTAACTTCCGATAAGCTTCTCAAAATAGTTGAATGTAATCGACCTTCTTTTTTTGAGAAGGTGATTCCCACTGTGACAAAGGAATGTTTTGGGAATGATTTGGGATGCCTCCTACGCCCAAATCGTTCCCATACTGCTTTGGGAAGGATTTCGGAAGACATTATTGGAATTAATCATGCTCTCTCAAAGTCTTCTTCGGAAGAGTATGAGAAGGATTTGGGATTCCCCCTACGCCCAAAACATTCCCATAATAGTTTGGGAAGGGTTTTGGATTTCTCAAAAGCTTCTCGAAGAGGATGAGAAGCTCTCAAAACGTTCCTGAAACGTGGTTGAGAAGAGTTTGAGAAGGTCTGGCCGTTTCCTATACCGGTACAATTGTATTTTTGGGAAACTTTTGGGAAGCTTTTGTAAACGATTTGAGAATTCTTACTTTGTTTTGAGAAGCTATATAAAATCCTTTCTTTCCTATGTACTTCCTGTCCATTCCTATATTTGCCCTATCCATATC
>JAABUP010002097.1_pt1 | contig 40069 bp, 66 predicted proteins | sample 5559201 | NCBI WGS metagenome assembly JAABUP01 (sample SAMN10711887, study PRJNA513373) | rock metagenome | isolation source: Antarctica rocks | place: Antarctica | reverse complement strand
CAAGGCCCAGCTGATAGAGAAGCTGCAGCAGGGGGGGCGGCGGGTGGCCATGGTGGGGGATGGGGTCAATGATGCTGCTGCCCTGGCTCAGGCTGATGTGGGTATTGCTATGGCTGGCGGCGTGGATGCAGCTTCTGAAGTCTCCAACATTGTCTTGCTTGGTGACAAGGTCAGTGCTAAAGCGAGTTGCTATATGCGTTTTGCCTGGCTGCTAAAGACAGAGAGGAAGATGCAGCAGGAGAAGCAGTTATAGCAGAGGTAGAAGATGTGGGTTGTTTGTGTTCTCAGAGCAACATTGGTGTCTTCGTGTTGAGCGTCACAGACTGTCACTGTGTACTTGCACCTGTTGGGTTTGCACAAAGTGGTGACTCTTCGTGTTGTTCAGCAAGCCTGAGCAACCAGCTGCAAGTGGTCCCTGCTGTTGAGCATTGCTGCAATTGACAAGTCCAAGACTATTGCTGAAAGCCATTTATGTTGCTGAGCATACATCAGGTAGTGATGATCAAAGTCAGGTTGCGCAACAGCAGCAGCATCTCCTGCAGACATGCATGGCCCAAGGCACAGTAGAGATCTGCCAATCACATAAGTGTGCTGTACCTGTCTTGCAGTTCTACGCTGCAAGAGGACAACAAATACAGAAAGACATACAACGTGCTCAGATCATCAGCGCAGACATGTCCTGTACAGTGACAGCTTGTTTTCAAATTGAGGCACCCTGTGCACACCAATGCTGCTGCAGGCAGTCATTAGAGCAGTTATTGCTGCCTTGTCAAGACTTGTGAATTTGATGGTACAGCAGCCTTTACTTTCTGCTGCAGACCCTGTGACAAGAGTGCCGGGCTTTTGCATCTTGCTGTGAAATGTAACGTTGCTGCCCCAACTCTCCCTGTCTCCCCCCCCCCCCCCCTACTCCCACATACACATCTGCGGGATCACTGCTGAGACACATACTTACCATGTTTGCACTATGCAGATTCCCCAAGTGCTGGATGCGATCCAGCTAAGCCATGCCACCTTCAACAAAATCAGGCAGAACCTGTGGTGGGCCTTTGGCTACAACCTAGTGGGTATACCCCTGGCTGCTGGGGCCCTGCTACCCTCCATGGGCATCGCCCTCACCCCCTCCATCTCAGGTACCGCATTTGCCCCCCCCTGCACCCCCAGGGGATACCTGCCTACAGTGTTTGCATTCTACAGAATGTCAGCACCTGCAGTGCAGCATCCTTGTTGAAAGTAGATGGTAGCTGGGGTGAAGCTGCCTTGTTTGGCCATTGGGGGAACAACACCCCACCAGCTAACCTTAGATGGCACTGAACAGATACCTGATTATCATGAACATTCCCTTTCTTATGCTTCACTGCATTTGGAGTACGTTTGCTTGTGCAACAAAAGCATTATTGCATTTGTCTCTGAACTCGCCAATTGTTGCTGTGTTCTTGCATTTGAAGTATGTCTGGACTGCTGTCAGGCTGCCATGCCTGAGGATGTGGTGATTAGGTCTAAAAATTTGTTGTGTGACAGCAGACGTTTCTTTGTTGGCAATACAACAGTGTGTGACCTGCAAGACATCATGTCAGCAGCAAGACTTTCAACCTGCAAGGGGTACAGAGGTGTGTTGCACAACCATGTGCAGGCTTTGACTGATTAATATGCGGGGGGAATATTGGCGGAATTCGACCAAATCATTGTCGCCTTTCTCATAAAAGAAGGCGACTATCGTCGATAACACAGGGGGCAAAACTGACTGCTGCATGCTGATGTTGCCTGCTGCAATATGCAGGTGCCTTGATGGGCTTGAGCTCCTTGGCCGTCATGGGCAACTCACTCACTTTACAGCTTCAAGGCAGACCAAGGTTGCCTGATATGACTAGTGCCCCAGACACCGCTGCAGTTGCGCAGCAGAGGCACATGCGCAGCAGTGGCCACAGCCAGCAGCACCACGAAAGACAAGATACTGATGCTGCAGCCGCAGCCAGCAGCTAGCACATGCTGATGTAACAGTTGATGTCTAGCAACAGCGGCTCACTGCAGTGCTCTGTAAAGTCGAATGGCTTTCATGAGCACATCCTGCTGAGCTGTGTGATATGGACATACAGTGGTTCAAATTTCTGTTCAGAGCCTGTACTCTTTCTCAGAAAATAAACAAGGAAGTGCTTGCTTCAGAAAGTAAAATATCAAGTGCTCTGTTGCAGATGCTGCGGTACCTTTGCGCTGCATGGTTCAAAGATGTGCAGCTTGCTGCAGCAGCACCGTGCATGTGAGTGTAGTGAATGAAGAATTATCGGAGGAAGCAGGACTGTCACTGTGTCTTGTGAATCATGGCAGATATGTTGTATAAACATGTCAGGACTGATCTGCTGCAGTAAGCAGGATAGCCATGTAAAGGGTACATGACCCACTGACCAGATGTGCATAGACCAGCAGCCCCAATTTTCCTGGTAAAGCTGCGCATGTCAACTGCTTCTGCTATTTCATACAGCGTTGGAATCTTAAAAACAGCAAACATTTCGAGACAATGACTGGGGTGCAGCTTCTGGTGCTGACGTCCAAGCATGCATGTAGAGTCAACTCTGCAATGCAAATATACGTATATGTCAACATGTTTGAACACATACACTGGGCAACAGGTGATAGCAGCAGCTGCACTGTCACAAGCACAAGGAATTTGTATGACAACAGTCTCTACAGCTTGGAAGCAGGATACCAGTCCCATCTATCTTTCGAGACATATGTTGTGATCTGCTTGACTGACAGGTATGCTTCCAGGCCCCACTGGCCCAGCTCCCGCCCATGCCCGCTAGCCTGAAGCAGCAAAAATCATATTATACATAACTTTCGTCACACATTGACACCTATCACTACTTTTTGCCTGTTGCTGCCAGACAAGTCTGTCAGGAGGATCTGCATGTCGAGAATGGGAAGATGTGTTTGGCAGATCAGGGAAACTGTCCTGTGTGCCAAGACAGCATGGCAGAAGTTGCAACTCCAAAGTTTTCTACATCTTTAGAGTTTGCAGCAGTGTTTTGTGTCACCTTGAGGTCAGATTGTTGCAGCAGCACAGCATTGACTCAAGGCTGAAAAAGGTTACCTATAGCTGACCAGCTTTCAACCTAGCAAAGCATGCTATGACAGCATGTATGACATGCATGCTGAACGATGCAAGTTCCCTTGATGGATGGGATCTGAGATACACTTTCCCAAGGATAATGATACAAATTGTGAAGGGCAGAACAGGAGGTGGGGTCTGGTAACAAGCAAAAGCACACACCTTGTTGCCACCCCACGGAGCCTGGCAGAAGCAGGGCTGGGAGCAGTTGACCCACATGATGCCCACCTCTAGGGCCTCTGCCACCCTTGCACACCTCTGCACCACTATGCAATGTCAGCCATGCCGACTTGTCGACATTGATGAGTCTCAGCAACAAGAGGATTAACAGCCGTGCCGACTTTTTGACAATGATGCGCCTCAGCAGCGACAAAAGCATTGACCAGGCTAGAAGAACTTGTATTGCCAGCAGTCAACTTTGCTGCCCAGAGGAGCAATGAAACATAAAACGCTGGACTTGAAATAATGCCGCACATATATGTGAGAATGAATTGTTCCAGTGAGTTCTTGCAAGTCTTGAATCAGCATCTGCAGGGGTGAAACCTCAAGCCAAATCACTGGACCTAACAACACCACAACACAAGCTGCTGAGCATGATCATTCCACCATTCTTTTCCAAACTGTGTTGCTGCCAATGTTTTCCAGCACAATTGTGTCCAAGTTCTGTCGTGGGAGTATGACTCTGACCTGTTCATCAGCAGAAATGACAGCTCCAGCCAAGCCAAATTCGCTGGCGTTGGCCAGCTGCACAGCTTCTTCTTCAGTCTTGAAGGTCATGGCAGCCAGTACGGGTCCAAAGACCTCCTCCCTCCACAGCCGCATGTGGGGCTTCATGCCTGTGAAGACTGTGGGCTGTACGAAGTAGCCCTGGTCTAGGCCAGGTGGGCGCTTGCCACCTGTCAACAGGTGGCCACCCTCTTTCTTGGCATCCTGCAGGTACAGGCACATGGACAATGCAGCAAATTCCAATGCTGAAAGAATGTGAAAACCGTACTTGAAAAGCCGAGTGTCAAGTGACATATGAGCAACGTGTTGCAAAGGGTCAGCGAGACATCGTCAGTGCCAACTCAAATCGGATCCCTGGAAGTTCGATATTGTGCGCTACAGCATGCCAAGAGTCTGGATGCTGTGTAATGTTCCGCACATAGTATCAAGTCCAACCTGAAGCTACGCTGAATGCTGAGTGGGTGCAAGATGCAGATCTGGTCACACCTGCCTTATTTGCACATGCATGCTTTGCAAGACAGGCAGCCTCACAAGACAGCAGCTGCTGCCTTATCAACACAGACATCAAAAGAACAAGAAAAGAGAAAAGACACAGGCATCACCTCGATGAAGCCCATGATCTTGTCATACTGGTCTTGGTTGACAACAGGCCCCATGCGGCAATCCTCTGTCAGGGGGTCACACTGCTTGATGGACTCAGCACGCTTCTTCAGCTGCTCATAGAAGGCGGGGGCAATACCTTCTTGTACCAGCAGTCGAGAGGTAGAGCTGCAGATCTGTCCGTTGGTCCAGAAAACACCAAACTGCATGTGTGTACACAAATAGCGTGAGTTTCTCCTGCCAGTCTGGGGCTCACCCCTGAGAATGGCCTGTTCATGTGTGCAGCATTGCTCATGTGCTGAGTGCTCATGCGCTGAGTGCAGAGGCATCAACTTACGTATAGTGTAAAGCAACAATGTTCTGAGGAAGCGAGTCCAATAGGCAAAGCATGGCACAAGCCCAACACATCAACCAGCGAGGTTATGCACTGCCAAGAGCTTGTACAGCTGGCATGCTGACTTGATATAGATTTTCAGGTGCTGCTCAGCAAGTTCAGCATAGCAGGTGGGCTGCATGTGCATATGAGGGGAGCATGCCAAGGACAAGGCAGGCGGCATGCAAGCACCCACCATACACCACTCCACAGCCTTCTCAACATCAGCGTCATCAAAGACCAGCAGGGCTGACTTGCCCCCCAGCTCCATGGTGGTGGGGATGCCGTTGCTGGCTGCGCATGCATTCACCTTCCTGCCGCTGGCCACGCTGCCCGTGAAGGCCACCTTGGCCAGCCGCTTGTCTGAACTGCAGGACAGAACGAAAACAACAGTTTGCGCTTTCCAGGGATCATAAAGAGAGCCTCCTGAGGCAGCAGCTCGGAGCTAGACTCAGAGCGACATACTTTGCCCTCTGGTCAGCAGGACCTTCAAGAACTGTCTCTATGACAGAGAGCTTTCCCCCTTGTTCTTCAGCACTTTTGGCTTTTAAGACTGTTGCTGATGCCATAGCATACATGAGAGAGCGCTGTTCAGCTGGCATGGGCCTGGGTGGTAGTCAGTGCTTGTTAAATTATATGTTTCTGGGGCTCTGTGTGCAGAGGGGAGCTGCAGATAGGGAGGTGTTGCAGAGCTGATTTGTATGTACTATGCTTGCTGTCTTAGTCACGACAGTTGCATCAAGCAGTGCTGAAACTCATGTCGTCTGGACGTCCTTCATCCAGATTCGCAGAACTGCAGTATGCCCACCATAGGCAGACACAGCGCCAGAGTGTGCCAGACTGCTGTGCGTCTGCATATCTCGGGGATGAGAGGTGTATTGTTGTGCGCACCTGAGAGGTGCTCCTGCCTCAACGCCAGTGCCTGTGATGATGTTGAAGACGCCTGGTGGCAGCTTGACCTCATGCATGATGGCGGCCAGTTCCAGGCAGGTGAGACTGCACACCTCTGAAGGCTTCAAGACGCAGCAGTTGCCAGCAGCTAAGGCTGGCGCCACCTTCCACTGCACACATCACACAGCATGCATCAACCCTGTGCAGACCAGCATGCCTTACATCTAGGATTATTGGTGATAGCCTAAAAATTTGCAGCCAGGGTTGGGTGTCGCCTGTGATTGCTCCTGTGTGCAGGCATTATGTGCTGTAGGTGAGTATGCTACATATTACAACTTGAATGTGCTCTTGCGCAACAACTATGCATTCTGTGCGCATGTGAGATTAGAAGGCTATCATTGCCATTCATCTTGATGCAGACGTGCAGAATTGAGGGACAATGGTTCACAGAAGTTGGGGGCATTGTCGCAGCCAGTCTGAGTAGACAGTGCCGGCTGTTGTAGGCACTGACTGCGTTTTAGGGTGATGAGTGTTTAATCAGGGTGGGCTGCTGCAGCTGAGACGAACAGACATGCCATGTAGAATCTGAGCTCTGCAGCTGAGATTCAATAGCAAGGTGCTGCAGTTGCATTACACATGTTTTCAGCAGCACAGCCAAGGTACCAAACAGTGCAGTAGCAGACTCAAGCATTGTCTCAAGTTGCTGTGCATCAAGCACTTACCGCAGCCATGAGCATTGGATAGTTCCATGGGGTGATCAGGCCAACAACCCCTAGTGGCTCTCTTCTGATCTTGCCCTTGAATTCATCCATTGGCAGCTGCAAGGGTTCACCCTGCCTCTTGTCCAGCTTTTCAGCTAGCTCTGCATAATACTCAAAACACCCTGCCACATCATCCTGCAAGCAAAGCAGAGCTTCATGACTTGGTGCTGCGCACATAAGAACAATCTCAAAACCCAGCGGAACAGCTCCAAAGCATGCAAGGACTTCGACAACAGATTTATGTTATCAAGATCACGTGGTTATCAGGAACGCAGGTCCTGTGGACCAGCTTGTCAGCTTCGAGAACGACAGTACATGTGCAATGCAAGGAGCAACAGACGTCTGACCATGTCCCATTCAGCCTCTTGTATTGGCTTGCCCATGTCGGTAGTCTCCAGCTTTGCTAAGTCAGGTTTCTTCTCCTTGACCTACACCTTGAGATTCAGTCACCAAACTGACCTCTAGATCGCAGAATGCAAACAGACAGCTTCAGGCACGCGAGTGGCTAGGTCCTAGTGTAGTCGCAACTATCAGGCTACAGCAGCAGTGGAGCCGTTGCAGCCTGATGGTTGACCTTCGACTCAGATCGTGCACACCTTCTCAGCGATCGCCCGCAGGAATTTGGCTCTGTGAGCTCCAGTGGTTTTGCTCCAAACACCAGATTTGAATGTGCTGAGGGCTGCAGACACGGCGTTGTCCACGTCCTCCGCCGTCGCAGCAGGTATAGTTCCTATCTTGCTCCCAGAAGAAGGCGAATACACATCGAAGGTCTTGCCTTTGACTGGTTTTGTCCAGGCTCCACCAATGTACAGTTGTCGATCTGGAATCGCCATACTGCTGGTTCTTCTCGCAAGTCACGAAGAAGGAGGATGAAAGACGCTGGCGCACGCTGTTTGTTTGTAACTCTTTGACCGACCTGGGGCCTGCAAGCTCAATCCCCAGCTCGAATTACTGATTTAGCTAAATCTGTCATGGTGTGGTGGCCACCGTCATGGTGTGGTGGCCACTGGCAAGCGGTGAATTCACTCATCATCATTTACCAACAAAGCTTTGCCGCTGGAGGACACTGTCCAACACACACTGCACTGTTCACCAAACACCAACTGTGTTGTCGTCTATACATAATCATGGCAATCAAGTTGATGTTTGCAGCAGCAGCTGCTCAGCTGCCTTGAACAGGGCTCCTTTCTGCTGCTGATTCAGCACTGCTGCAATGCCTGTGTCATCAGCTTGAGACTGCATCTGCCGTTTCAGTCTGCGACATTCAGCTGTCTTCGGGGTGGTCAGAAAGGTGTTCACAAGTGAGGTTGTCCCGGTGAACTCTTGCTTCTTGCGTGGACTCTGCCTCTGCACTTGTTTGCCGCCCTGAGACTGCTGCGCAGCAGGAGGCAGCAACTGCAGCAGACTGATGCTGCTGTTGAACCCATGAGGATCAAACCATTCCAAGAGCTGTCTATCCATGCTCTTGAGCCTTGCTGCTCCTTGACCCGATGACGCCCAAATAGGGAAAGCGTCAGTGAAGGCTTTCTCCACCAAAGCACGCAAGGACAGGATGACTACTGGGCGGGCAAAGCTTGTAGCCCATTTGCTTTGGTGGTATGCTCTGCTGCGCTGCGCCCACAACTGCACAATGCTGAAGAGCCTTGTGCGCTGTCCTTCGATCTGCATAGCTGCAGCAGCTGCAAGGTCTGCTGCAGAAGATCCTTGACTGCTGCTCTGCACAGGCTGAAGTGAGGACCGCCGGCTCCAGTTTTGACTGCCCATGACTGATTTCTGACTGACCAGAGCTGACTTTTGGCTGATGAGCGTTGATGGTCTCGTGCTCAGGCTTGAGTCCTGAGTGATGAGTATTGAGCCTCCTCTATTACTGAGCATTGACTTCTGAGCCATGAGTGATTTCTGCCGGCCAAGCAAGTCTGCTTTGGGTAGCAAAATGGCTGCCAAATGATCCGCTGGAAATGCTGGAGAGGAGACAACAAACTCGTGATACAAAAATGTGACCACATTGACTGCGAGTGCAACGATGTCCTCTGATACAAGCTGATCTGATGTGCTCTGTATGTCCTGCAGCCAGCACCAATACATTATTGCAACAACAGCTTGCTGACGTGGCTACCAGCATGGCTGCATTTCAAGCATTTCAAGATGAAGCACTGCCTCAAGCTGCAGTGCATACGCTGTGCAACACAGATCTTTGAGCACGAAGTAGCTGGTATGCTAAGCTGATAGGTGCAAACATGAGGCAGACTAGCAACAGGAGGACGGACCAGCTCTTTGAGTTGGCCATGACCACTCTTTGCAGCCCTCGGCAGAGCACTATACCACTCGCTGACGCTTTGCCCAAAATGAAGCTGAATCCGCTTCAAAGATGCTGCCTGGACCTTAAAAGGGCGTGACAGCTCCCTTTGCATCTGGTCCAGGTGGCAGTAAATGCCCACTCGCCCTGCCCTTGGCTCAACAGAGTGTGGGGGATCCTGTCTGTCTGTCAGTGGGTACTGTCTGCTATGCCTTTGTGGGCTACTATGGCTCGGTGCAGCTTGGCTGGCAGAGTCTAGGAAAGCTGCTGCAACGTCTGTGAAGCTTCGGGAGACAGTTTTGTATTCCCTGTCGACAGCCTGTAGTCAAGGAAGCACTTGCAATCAACGATCCTGCTTGGGTGAAGTCTGAGGTGGTTACAGTGCAAGGACGTAGAATCAACTTGTGTAGAACGCAGATGCATACCTGTGAATCTTCAGGTGATGCTGTCTCCTGTGGACTTAGCGTGCCCACTAAGCCCAGGCGCACAACCTCCTGTGCGTCCGCTTCATGGATTGGGAGCACATCATACTGCAGAGGTGGTGGCACCACCAGCACCTCATTGTATCTATGCCCTGATGCCTATGAACCAAGCAACCACAGATTGAGCTCTCTGGCAGACAGCAATGCGAGGGCAAGGTAGGGTCACCACGACAAACCTTGAGCTTCGTCTGCAAGCACTCCGTTGTTAAGGGCAGCGCCTTGCGAACAAGATCTTGAGCGGCTTGTGTTGGATTTGCTCCAAGGTATTCCAGGTACTTTGCTGCGTACTCGGGCTCGATTACCTGCATGCAAAGGGTGGAGGGGCCCCTGCTGTAGACTGCGATTATGGCTGCAAAACACAGTCTCATTCGAGCCGGGAAGCATGAGGTTTAATTGACGAACCTTGAGCAAACTTGACTCTTCTAAGTTGGTAGCTCTGTCCGTCAGCGGGAACACAAAACAAGGCGACGTCTGTGTAAAACCCAAGGTCGCTGCAGGCACCAGTCCTGCTGTTGCGGCTGACATCTACCTGTGTCAGGCAAGGCAGTCTGCTTAGGCTAAAGAATTTGCAACAATCGGCTCACATCCTGTGAACCCATTGCTTGCAGGTCACCGTGAACGCACCCCTGACGCAACCCGTTTGAATACACGGAGACTCGTGATTCAAATCCTGAGCATAACTGAAATGTCAGCGCTTTCTACTCAATCGGCATCGCTTGGCCACTGGGATCACATACATTGTGCATGACTGAGTCCTCTGTTCTAGGTGAGCACTTTTGGACCGCACTCCAGCTCATTTTCCTCCAAGGCTGTGATCATGACGGAGGTAAATGACGAGGCCACAAACGCGCTTATTGCCTCGTTGCTCGCCGAAGACAACCACTATACCGAGTATGACGCGTACACTATGGGAGCTGAGTCTGGGGACGATGACTGGGGAGGGTCCAAGAAGAAAGCAAAAAAAGGTATGCCTGCACAGAAACATTAGGTCACAGCTAACCACTCTTTTCCTGAAAACACGCATGGTTGCACAATCAGTAATTCAACATTTTCTTCTGAAATCGCATTAAACTGTATTCTGCTGCTTGTAATCATCCACTTGTTGTGCTAGGCACGGCAGGGCGTAAAAGCAAGGGCTCCAAGGCTGCAGCAGAAGCGGCAGCAGCAGGCCCTGATGACGAAGAGGACTTCAAGCCAGACAGCAAAGCTTCAGAAGAACCAAATGGTACCTCCACTGAGCAGGAACTCAGTGCTACAGGCAGAAGGAAGCGCAAGGACACAGGCACCAACAGAACCCAGAGCAGAGGCTGGTCAGAAGATGAAGAACGGCTTTTTGTAGAGGCCCTGGACTTACACGGCAGAGACTGGAAGGCAGCAGCAGCTCATGTGGGGACCAGAGATGCAAGAGCCTTCACGAGTCATGCACAGAAGTTCTTCATAAAGCTGGCTATAGCTGGAAAGCCTGTGCCACCTAAGGTGGCAGAAACAGGGCAGGGCTATACTCTTTCAGGGAAGCCCTTGGACCCTACTTCCTCTGCTGCAAGAGCGTATGGCCTGAAGCCAGAGATTCTGGAAAGTGAGGCAGCATCTGCAACTCTGCATCAGAAATCATGGCTTTCTGCTTGACATGATCAGCATGGGCTAGCTCCGAAGTGAGGGTGTAAGACCTGCCAAACTCACAGCTATCATGCTTATGCTTAGGGCAAAAGCTTGCATCAGGGCTACAGCTCACACAGCGCACACACTTCGCAATTGCACGCACACACTTCTCAATTGCGCGCAAGTGTCACCGACAGCTGCTGGAACAGCTAGCATCAGTGCAAATCACAACAATGTCAAAGTCAGTGATGCTGTTCATGATAACAGGCCAATTCAGGCAAAAAGCCAGGCAAGCAGATTGCCACAACACATCATCTTGTTGGCTTGTACAGGACTGCAGGCAAGCGACAGTGCTGCTCTTGCTGGCTTCCAGTCTCTGCCAGCATCATCCAGTGACCAGCCAGAGAAAGAGAACTGCAGCACAGCAGGTGAGGGTGACAACCAGCAGGCTGCACCTGAACTCCCCAGCAACAAGCGGCAGAAGCGAACTCCAAAAGAGACCAAACCGCCCAGACCGCCCAAATCACAGAGTGAGGCAGCAGCAGGTGCACAGAGCCCCCCTGATATTGCACCGCCTCCCGAGCCCACTGAATATGCAAAGAACCGGCCTCGCAGGTGAGAAGCTGACCCCAGTGACAACATCTGCCACGTACATTCTTTACTGATTGGTTGTCTTACTGGTTGTTTTACTGGTAACTGAGTGGTTGTATGCTTGCTTGGTACTTGCGCCCATCTGTGCGTTTACTGACTGGTTGACCCCAAAAGAGTATTGCAAGCAGCTCTGTGACTGACCAGCAACACATTGATCTGTCAGACCTTGAGCAGCAGTCAATCAATGAAGTTTTACACAGCAATGGGTCCACCAGACCATAAATCTACCAGGCAAACGAGCAAGCCAGCAAGCCATCAGTCGATTCATGATTTGCTGATGCAATCAAATGGCCGTCCCACGTCAGCATGGCTCTATTGCACATCACATCCACCTGTCCTTTCAGGCCAACATTTTCAGTGACTTGTATCTGGCTTTACACACACATACCATGAACCTTTCATGAATCAGGATTTGAAATATTGTTTCTCATGCAGGGAGACAGGCAGGGCTGGAATGTCTCTGGGGCACACCACTGAGTCCCTAGAGCTGGTGAAATGCTGTGACTTTGTAGGGCCCCCAGGCTCAGGGGCACCCCTGGCCCAGCCCTTCCAAGTGGAGGTGGAAGCACAGGTAAGCAGGAGACACAGCGCTCAGGCCCCTCAACCTGCCAACACCCCCTTTTGTGTTGTGCTGCCCACAAGGTATAGCCTGAAGGTTGTGCACTCATCACCACAGCACATAGTTTCATTGACATTCATATGGGCTTGCTGCTCAAGCCACTTCTTGACTGCACATGGAGGCTGCTGCAACACCCTTACAGAATCCAACATTGCACAATCCCCTGAGAGAGAACCCACACAATGCTTCAGGGGGTACCTAAACCCTAATGCCTTCTGTCATGCACAAAGACAAGCAGCAACACTTATCTGACATTTGGGGAAACCATGTGTTCACGATATCATCAACAACTGAATGTGCAAGTGACTTTATACTGCAGGTGCATCTTGTGATGGACTTCCACGCCCATCTGAGCAGCTGTGAGATCATTGGGCTGCTAGGGGGCCAGTGGGACAGTGAGAAGAAGATGATCAGCATCAGGCAGGCATTCCCCTGTCGGCGAGCGCTGGGCAGCCACTCAGGCACCTCAGTTGAGCTGGATCCTGAGGCTGAGGTGGAGACTCGAGCCCTCATGGATGCTCAGGGCTTGACACCTGTCGGCTGGTGACTCCCAAGCCCTGCTGAACACATGCTGTGTGCATGTTGACCTCAACTGCATGATGCTTCTTTGTGATGCAGGCTGCAAGTCATGCCTTGCTGCTATCGTGCAGCAAAGCATTGCTTGCATGGTTTGAGGCTGCATTTTGCGTTCAAGTGTAGAACTAGGGTTTCAAAATTGTATAGACAGGCTGTGTGAGAGCAGCAATGGCTTGCCCTACAAACTTGAACATCAGGCAGCAGGTCACAGCTGAGTAAATGATTGACCAATTCTGCCAGCATAAATGACAGCGAGCTGCACATTCAGGATCAGGATTTGGGGCAGCATCCCAAACAATCTGTGATCTTGTCATATACATTGGCACTTGCTGAAAAATTCCACTTGCACCATGCTTAGATGCAGACAAGGCGTATGCATATCTGCATATCTTGGTAGACATTGCATTCTGTGACACCAACCTGTTGTCACCTCCAAGTGCACACACTGAGCCACCTGTGTCTGTTTGATCAAACAGGTATCACAGCCACCCCATCTTTGCCCCCAAACCATCGCAGAAGGACAACGAGAACCAGCGCAACTACCAGGCCCTGTTCCGGTGTGACAAGACCAGGCTGGAGCCCTTTGTTGGAGCCATCGTTGGGCCCTATGACTTGCAGCTGCCTACTCAGGTCTGTACAAGCTTGCTAGTATATTCATGATTATTGTAGCAACATTGGATGTGTGATTCCTGGGTCGCACGGCCTGGCTTGGCATTTACAGACAGCTCACCTGGACCTGTACAAACTATTTGCCTTGGTACATGCATAAACATCCAGAAAATGTCTATTACACCAGGTTGGCTTTCCACCTCACATATGATTTGCATCTCTCTGTCTGTGTGTCTGAACACATGATCTGTGCTTGGACAGCTGTCCTTGGCCTGCCCCCTGTCTCCACAGCTGCCACACTCAACTTCCAGCTGTGAGAGTATGTGTCTGCAGACTGCAAGTGATGCCTGGCTTGTGCTATAAAGGACAACAGCTGCATGACTGCCGCAGGCATCAGCCTTCACATGGTTTGTGGTGCAAACAAGATCTGGGGATCTGACGCCCTTCAGTGTCAGGCACACCGTCAAGCCCATGCTTGCCATGCCTGATGAGCAGACGCAGCAGCAGCTTCTGGACTTGATAGAGGCTGTGAAGGATGACTACGGGCGTGTGGACCTGTCAAGCATGTGGCGACCCTATTCACGGTACCTACTTAGCCACAACACGGGCTGCAGCAATGTGCACAGACAGCCAACACTTTCCTCTGCTGACTCTGTAGAAGCTTTTTGTGCATGGGGGCAGAACTCCAGTTGCAACATGCAAGCATGGTTGATCATGTCTGTGATTGCATGTGGGGGCGTGTTGGAAACACGGCAGCGCTTATTGTGATGATCTTGCAGGCTGGTAGATGCCCAGCCAATGGGAGGCCCATGCAGCCGCCTTGACAAGATGAAAGCAGCCTTACTTCTTCATCTACCATCTAGCCCAGACAGCACTGCTGCTGTGACTGACCTACTTTTGAGGCTTGTCAGACATATACAGACCATCTGGGGCCTTGCTTTGGGTGTCAAGGACGGTGCATCTACTGATACTTCTGCTCAAGCTGATGTGCAAAGTGAAGTACTGGTCCAGCACGCTGATGCTGCCAATACTGTCATTGTAGAAGCTGCTGCGCTGCCAGAAAGCATAAAGGACACAGTCAATTTTGATACAGAAGCTGCAGCAGCAGTCATTGTGGCGGCTGGTCAGATGTAGCTGAACATCCGCCTTTGTGTACATGGTGCAGTACTGCAATGCAGATATGTACTTCCGTGCATGCTGGATGGCAACCGCCGAACTAATGATGATATGGCTGTTATGAATACAAGTATCATCCTGATCATGCTTTCTGCAACAGGAGAGACACTTGCAGTATACAAGTCAAGAAAAGATTCCATAACAACGTTTGAGAATACGCTGCTCAATTGTTTGGGAGCACTAAGTTGTCATCAAATGTACTTCCGCCAGTGATAGCCTGTCTTCCATGTGTACACCCCTATCACTTGTTGGACGCATATGAAAGCAGTGAATAGACCAAAATATGCTATAATCCTCTGTGTTGAAGCAGATTTGGCCTTGGGGGCTATGTACACCACAAGGGCAAAAGCTAAGCCAACAGATGTGTACAAGCTACCCATGACAAATCCTTCTGTACCCAGTTGGCCCTGACCAGGCATAAAGTACCGCGGAGCTTTTGAGTTAGGGTCAATTGTCACCATGGGCATACCTCTGATTATGTTGTGCATACCACCTGAGACAGAAAACCAATACACAAACAGTGTGGCCAGAGCATAGAAGACCATGTTTTTCATGAAATCAGCATAGAAAACCTTGTATGCAATGTACAATATGCTACTCAGGAATGAAAGTGCTACAAATGGAAACCACCAGGCCTGGAATATCGTAGGCTTGTCCACCTTTCCGATGTCTATTCCTGATTTCTCTCTGACGAAGGACACCATGTCATTGACTTCAATTGGTGATTTTGCAAACGTCTCTGGCTTCAGCATATCCTGATCCTTTAGCTTGATGTTTTCGCCTGGACTGACGTTGAGTGTCGCAGGCAATCGAAAGATGAACAGAGACTGCGCATTGAGCCTCCGGAATACGTCTTGAGTGCTCTTTTCAAAGTTTATCTCTGTGAAGAACAGCTTGCCCTCGGACTCTGATCCCTTGAAGCGATCTCGATGGGCCTTTGCCATAAAACCGTAGTCCTCCCGGAGTTCCCGCAGATGCAGCTGAGGCTTATCTTGTAGATGTCTTGCATTGAGAAACACCACAAGCTGATATGAACGCCGTCTGCCGGACGTAAACTTGTCAAACTGTGCTGAACTCAGCTCGATGACGCCGTCTGTGCTGCTTTGTTGCAGCTTGCTGAGCTCGAATGCCTGCAGCGATCAATGCATGTGGTAATCATCATTGAAGAGGCGCATCGACCGTTTACCAGATGCGTTGCCTCAGAACAGCATACCCTTTCATCTATAGACTTGTCGCTGACAGGCATTTTGGCATGGCACGGACCCACAAGGCTGCAAGCTAGAAGAATCCTAACAGCAAAGCCGCACAGCCTTATTACCTTGAACATGACGACAGTCTATCGGTGCGCAGGCAACCTGCAAACCTGTGTGCCCCCTATCAATGCACGACAAATGGTCAATCATGCATGCAGTCTGTCAAACAGATGTGTAAAAGTGGCACACTGCACCATTCAGAGATGTTTAACGTAGAAGAGCCGATAACAGAAATCAGTGTTTTGATGGCAACCTAGCTTCACAGAACAGCATCTGTGAGGTCACAGTGGCCAACACACACAACACCAATGCGCACAGCGATCAAGCTAATATGGCAATGATTGACCATGTTCTCAGAACAGAATCCTTGCCCGCAAATGTAGACAGTAATGGTGCAAAAACAAAAGCCACATAAATTCAAAAGACTCAAAGGGACATACAGTCACAGTCCACATGGCACAAAACACCCTTGCAATCAAGCTCAAGACAATACAACAGCGCAGTACAAGCATTGCAAACGCAAGCTCTAGTTAGTATACAATCAGCACAGCAGAGACTTTGCGCAAAGCAGAGCAATTGTTGCAGCGACTCACACCATATCTGACAAGTCCAAGCACAGCATCTTTCACCAAAGATGCCATGACTCAAGTATTATGCATATGCAGCATGTCCAAGTGCTTTTCTGACCATACTTCAGCACCCCAACTGATACATTGACAATGCTTCTGTTCTATGCTCCAAGCACAATGGTAGCATTCACGACGGTGTGTCTGCAGCTTGTTCCCACAGTCGCAGGTTAGCCATCACTCCCTCCAGCATGGGCTGTGCCTCCTCAAACAGCTCTGCCATTGCTTTGAACAGCGGAAGCCCCACAATGTTGAAGAAACCCAGCTGCAGCCACAGTGCAGGCCTGTCCTCCACAACATCATATGACAGAAAACGAGAGCGCATTTTGACACAAGGTGCCAGCCCGATTGGGCTGATCAGAGGGGCTAGAATGGGCCAAGGTGACAAGATGATAGCAGGCAAGTAGGACAGGCTTGCTCAAGCTGCCGTTCTGTTACAAGCTGTGACTTGCATAGCAGCAAAATCGCCCTGTTTCTGAGAGGACTGTCCTTGAATGCACACTTGGCAAGTAACCAGCTTTCTCCATATTGAATGTAGGCCAACATTGCCAGCTTTGGGTCAGAGGTGTGCATGGTGTACGTAAAGGAAGCAGACAGTGTCAGCCCAGTGTTCTGGTGACAGTTGCAACACAAGTGCATGTACACAAACCTGAGACCGCGTCATGCCTCCGGTCTGATTTCTGTCCATCAAAGGGCTGACAGGCAGACCAACAGCCCTCTCCTTGTCGCCCTACAATGCAAACATGACAATGTAACAATACTGTCCAATCTCAAAGTGATGACAACAACCTTGAATACGCTGCAATGTCTGTCATGCTGTTGCACAGATGTTGCTCAATCAATACAGTCAGACTTCTCATCACAAGAGAAGAGGAGCTTTTCCAGTGAAGCAGTTGCTGAGCTTTTTGTATGGTCATATCTGCCATGCATGCACATCCCTCAAAGAGACAAACATAAGGCAAAACGCTACACCAGGAATAGCAAGACAGCACTTGGCGTGCCCACCTGTCGAAAGAACTTCTCCTCTAGTTGGAAAGCCCAGCGCTTGTGGGTTTTTGCTGGTGCTGCCAGATGGCCAATGTCGGCGCACTTCAGCACCATCTGCATGCCATTGCAGCTGGGTAACAACACCACGAAATTTGATTGATTTGATTTACTTGTGATTGGCCTATTGTCATGGCATACCCTGATGGTTGCCGGCCTAAATTTTTCATTCCTGCTGAGGCTAAGGCCCTACCCTGTGAGGAGGCATCGGCTCTTGTAAGAGCACCACAAAATACACCTGCTGCTGAGCTGGAACATGCATCAGTCACAATCCATTGCCAGGATGGAAGAGCTCAGCAGTGCCATAGCAGTGCCAATTGCAAGGCATGTTGGACACATTTATGGGGCGATCTGGCATTGCATTTTTGTGGCAAAGCAGGCTTTCTCTTTTTGCTGGAAAACCTGACATGACAGCAGCCAGCAGGAAGATTTGGTCATGGAAGCTGCATGTCACATCTCAAAGTAGCACAAGTGATGCATCAATCAAATGCATCATATCTGCACACCTGAAACACCAGGGTTTTGTCTTGAGGCTTGACCTCACTCCAGTTCATGGAAGCGCTTGTGCTTGGCTTGGGCGCGTCACTGCTGGGTGCAGTCTTGAAGGCAGCCTGTCAAGCCAGGAGCTTTCACTGATTGCAACACAATGTACGACATAAGCTGGGAAAAGTCGTTTGGTTTGCAGTGGCAGCAGAAATTGTGTGGCCATCTAGTGACGCATAATGACATGTTTATGATCCTACTTGTCGATGCTAGCTGACCTTTGTAGTCTAGGCGTGTGGACCTTGCACAGACCTTACAAAGTGTCGGTCTGTGCTGCCATGCAAATGTTACATGATGTTGCCGCCTGAAGTGATACTAGATGAACATGTGACATACCTGAAATCTGGAGATGATGTCAAAGTGCTTCTTCATGTCAGTACCTAGCACTTGATTGATGCACACGTCTCTGTAGCGCCGCATGGACCCCTGGTTGCTGGGGTTTGCCATGAACTCAACCTGCAATGTATGATAGGTGTGAGAACCTTAGCCGACAAAACCAGAGGACAAAGCATCAATAGGCACAGGATATCAGAGCATAGCACTGACAGCAAGACTGGCCAGACAACAAGGCCAGACACCTGCCAATGCATGCACTAGCTGTACCCTCCATTTTGTAGCTTGGCTGTAGGTGCAAATCAACAGATTCTGAACAAGCACAGGTATCCAAGGATACTCAAAGTCTATCATGTTGATCATGTAGCCTGCACTGGTAGTGCATCTAGGAATTATTTTGAAGATCTGCTTTCAGCAGACAGTAACTGACAACCTGTCTTGAATGCAATCTTGACTGCATGTCTTTGTCCAAGATCAGCGTCTCACCGGTATGAACAAGTTGCGTGGGTCTTGTAGCAATCTAGTGGAAGCAGCCAAGTGGAAGTTCTCTAGCGGTGACTGGTCGTTGTACGTGATGGCCAGCTCATGCCGGCTTTTGATCAGGAAGTCATTGTTCACACCTGTGTGACCTGTATGAACAAACCCATGACTGACAAAAAGCACATCATCAAAGTGCAGCACAGCACATGTACCCCAGCCTTGATGCAATGCAGAGCAAGCTGGTGCTCAGCAGAGGGTGCCTGACAACTGCTACATGCACTGCATGCAGTGTCTGAGGGCATGGCTACATGGCTGTGCAATCTGTCAGTCACCAAGCCACGCTGTCAGTATGCAAGCTGTCAGTTCGCGATGTAGGCAGGCTACACGGTGCAAAGGAGTAGGCACCGTAATCGTGTATGGCTGCCGACCAGTAGGAGGAGAAATGCTCCAGAGCATCCATAGCCTGGCTCTTCAGAACGCCTCCATGACACAGCAGCATGTGGGTCATCTGAACTACAGACGCCACGTGAATGCTGCAGCAAACGAGCAGCTGACAAAGCAGGCCTGGAGCAGAGAAAGCCAGAACAACATCTATGCAACACTACCATGTCAAGGCATGCGACATGACAATCTTTTCAGCTCATGGTCTAGGTCCGCATGCAGGAACAGTGGCACACATAGTGCATGAGGGTAGCGCACGATGCTTTACACCATACGCAGCACAGTGTGACTGTACATGCATGCTGTACCTGAGGCACAGGCAAGAAGAGTCTGCAAAGGCATTGCTGAACACTGACTTCAGATTCCCCATCAAGCTAAGCATTTACAGCAAAACACCATAAGGTTGCAATCAACGCATGGTTTGGAGAGTCCACCAGGCTCTGACCTGTTGTGATAGGGGTTGTCACGCTGATACCCTGCTTCTAGTGCTTGCAGTGCCCGGCAGAGCTTCACCTCGTCAAGTTTGAACAGTTGCACGAAGCCTGCACGCTTGACCAGGTGGAAGGTGAGCATGGCTAGTGTGTTGCCAGGCGTAGCCTCTGTGAAACCAAATATGTCGAAACACCAGCTCAGCTCAGCTTCCTGCAGCTTGCAGAGACAGACATCAGGACAGACATTTGTGCCAGGTCCATGTCGGCTTGCACACACTGCGTTTGTCACTATCAAGCTTCTCAGCAAGCCAGAGATCACCTTAGACACTGATGTGTCACTGCAGTGCTGATGTGCTACTGCTTACTAGCAGCCAAGGCACTAACATGCAAGCCATTGCTGAACTGGCTTTGTGAGTTGACATGCAGGCATTGACTGCAGCATAGTGTTGGAGCACTAGCATGATACCATGCAGCAATGTAGATATACCTCAGGCATACACAGCACAAGCAGCATCATGATCATCATGCCAGTGACCTGCAGCCGCACACATCAGCATCTGGTGCATAGGTTCAGGGCCTGCCTGTAGGAATCGTTCCACCATAGGGGTCACTGAGAGTGCAATCATTGCAGTCAGATCTTCAGAAGACTGATGCCTGGGCGACACCATTGAAGAACCAGCAACTCCAGTGGGTGCACCAGATGCAGATGTGTCAGCAGAGGGGGTGGGGTCCTCAGCTCGAGCAGGATCCCCCTTGCCATCTCTTTGTGATTGGATCCATGTGCCAGAGTGAGTGCCCTACATGCGAAGCATTGTCCTTCTAGCCAGCATCCACCGACTCACTGTGTTACAGCTCTTACATTGAGAGCTCGAGTGTATGTGGCCTGTCAGATTAGACATGGGATGGGACACCACAAGCATGTAGCTGCACATGCCCTTGAATGCAATTGCCCTGGACCTTTCAAAAACTGATGATGAGGTCTGCTGCATGTTGGCTAAAATCCTGGCAGCACACAGTGTTTCACAAATCGCATTGTGCTTTCTGCGGTGCTGGCGCAATATAGGGCAGCATGGGGCAGGCATTTTGACCAGTTTTGAGTAGACGGCACTGGTGGTGCAAGGTGCCTGCTGTGGAGTGATGCTGAATGCACATCCTGCAAGATGGGGTAATTCTGGAAATAAGCGCAGCCAGCTGCATGACAGTCACTGCAGTCTGTGATGATTTGATTGGGGCTTGCAGCAGCAAAGTAGCAGTGACAGACGTTACCTTGAGCAGTTGCAGCATGGACTGGCCAACTTCTGAGTCCATTTCGTTGTCCTTCAGCAGCTGTTGCTCCAGGCCCACAGGCTGTCGCAGACTAGCTGTGTCAGACTTGCTCAGCACATTGTACAGCTCCACTGCTGTATGCACAGAGGGGGGTATACCCTGCAGAAGCCTCACCCACGTGAGCTGCAATGACTGGATGACATGCAGGAGGGCTTCAATGTGATTCTGAGCTTGTCAGCCTGAACTGCTTTGACTTGAGCAGCGTGTTGCGTGGTGTATGTGCCCTGTAGTGACGCTGAATGATATGCTGCGGAGCGCTCAGTGCTGTGGGCACACAACTAGGACACACTGCGGTGTCAGAACTGCTCAGCGTGTGACATTGCTTGGTGGCAGCTTGTGAGCCAGCACTGCACCTGAATTGCAAACCACAGACAGGGTGGAGGGTATGTGGTCGGCCATGTCTGTGTCACAATCTAATCACAAAGCTGGACAGCACCAATACAATGTGAATGCATACAAGCAGCACCTTGATGATGCTCTGCAGGTAGCCCAAAGTTTTATCAATGGGGGTGTCAGAGTCAAAGCTGGAGCTGGCAAACTTGTCCTGCAGGACAGCATCCAGGCGCTGTGCGAGGCCCTCAGCCTCCTGCTCCAGCCTGCGCTGCTCCTGCTCAAGCTCCTGGTTGTGCCTGCGCTAAAGTTATTTGTTTCTGACGCTTTGCACTTTTTGTCAGTCTCTCAGTTTTTGTTTTGTCTTGACAGACCGTTAATCACAAGTTCAAAACAATAGCTGTGCTGATCATGCTAACAGCCCACCTTTTGTAGTCATGTAGTTTTATTGACCTGACATTCGCGACTGTAGCATGGCTGCATAGCAGAGTCAGATGACAGACCCACTGTGCTGCTGCAGGTGCATTACCATGCGCGGCAGATCAACACATAACAGGTACATGCAATCCTGCAGGCTACACCTAAAAGGTCATAGCGTGCATGAATTATCAGCTGCACGGGTTGCAAACAGCTAGACATGCATGGCAGCTGCCCTCAGACATACCTAACACAACTTGGCAGTGCACAACTACATAGTGCCAACTTGCAGATAAACTATGCAGCGTTGGTGGGTGCAACAGCACATTCACAGAGGTGTGGACTATTACTACCTGTGTTTGCAGGCTTAAAATTAGTGTGCATGTGTGAGACCCAGAACACTCAGCAAGATCACTCAAGTCAGTTGCACAATCACTACCAAGCAAAAGTGCATATGTGTGCTGCATAGCAACAGCCTAGCAGAGATGCCGCATGGTCACACCTCTGCAGGGCTTCCCCTTGGGTTGTCAGCTGCTCATTGATCTTCACATCCCTGGTGACATCATGCCTTTTCACCAGCAGTGCCAAAGTCTCGCTCACAGGGTCCTGCATACATGTGGCGTACTAGTGTGAAGCAAATGCTGGCGCATGCTGGCGGCACATGGTCAGGTTTGCCGCACTGCAAGACCCACTGCGCAGCCCAAAAAGGCACCAAAGAGAAAGAAGCAACCACAAAGGCACATGTACAAGTGACTAATTACATGACAGCTCAGCTGACAGATGCTTTTGTCCCATACATGCATGGCCAATGATGGCATTTGCTACGGCAGTGGTGAACCCAACCCAGCCGTCAAAGTGCACATTGCAATAGAAAAGGCACACCATCATTGGCCACATCTCAATTTTGGCCCACTTGGGTGTGCCGTCGGAACTACTAAGGTAAGGTTGCAAATGGCAGTGGTGCTCCAGCTGTAAGTTGAAGATGGCATTCAAGCCTTCTTCAAGACCAGCACAGGCCTCTTCTTCGCCGCCTGCAAGCATTGGGTTCCCACTGACCAGCTCACCAGGAAGCAAACGCAAGCAGCATGCTAGCCCACATGGCAGGCAACAATATGGGAACTTGTGTGTATCAGCTTGCATGCAGCATGACTTACCGTTACTTTGACATGCCCTGTTGCTTTGACATGCACTGTGGGGGACAGATTGGCGACAGCACAGCATACAAGTTTGGGCTGCACCTGGGTAGAGCTGGTAGGGTCCAAGGTGGAACAGATGCTTCAGGGTGATTCCCTCATCACGGGGTTCCTTTGTGTAGGCCATGTCACCTGAGCAATCGCTGCATTGTTGCTGCAAAGTTGGCATGACTGGCTCGACATTGCATGTTGTTGGCGTGCTTGTGTTGGGTGGAAGAGGCAGTAAGGCGTAGGTACTTATGTGCTGCTACAACATATGTAATCTGCGTGAACAAAGTGTGAATGCCGCCACAACTGTCCTTCATGCACACTTGATGGGCGTCGCTGTCCTTCCAATGAGTGTGCTGCACCAATGACATAGATGCAATCAACATGTTTGGCAGCACTGCAAGCAAACAGGCAAGCTGACAGCATATTACAGTCCAAATACCTGAACCCTGGTCATAAGCTTCCAGTGCTGCCTTGCTGGCATGCAGCAGTGTGCCCTGCTGGTCAAACAGGAAACTATGTTTTGCACTGCGGTTATGCATGGCTGCGCCACGCATCTCTGCAGTGCTTGCTTCTGCTTCAACAATGTGAAGAATGGCAGTTTCCACATGGCCTGCTGACTCAACCCTGATTGCCTGCAGCAAAAACAGCCTGCAGGTTGTACATGTGGTCTGGAAATTTTGCTGCCATGTTGTGCCAGAGCTGTCCCGCATGTGCAGCGTCAGCATGGCAGTGAGTTTACAGTAAGATAGCATGCTGTGTGGTGTCAGGGCATGTGAAGTATCTCTTGCAGACAGAAGCAATCTGCTGTAGCTGAGCCATATGTTGAATAGCTTTGCAACCATGCAGATTGATAAGACCAGCCGTGACAATATAAATCTTTACAAGCATACATGAGTCCTGTACAAAGGCAGGCACATAGCTCACCTTGCTGTGTATCCTAGCCAAGTGCATTGGCATGTCAGGGCTCACACCTTCAAATAGTGGACCAAAAAGCTCATGCACGTCCATCCTTGTCTGCACAGATTTGCCCTGGAACAGGACATGGTCAACAATCATCAAACCAGCTCGTTACCAGTGAGCAAGTCAGTGACTGTTCAACTAACCAACAGATTGCTTCTCAGCCGAAATCGCCTCCTTGACCGGATTTCTTCCGTCATGTTGTCTATAGCATCTGCGAATGCTATTGCACTCCTCGGCTGACCAAACTGTTCCAAGCATACCTTGTTCTGAAAAATAGTTCGGCATGTATGCTGTAGGCCACCGCGCCTGCATGGGGACAGCCCCTGTCATGTTGGACAGGCATGTACAAGCCTGTCTTGTGTGCACTGACAGGTGCTTGTATCAGGTAGCAAAGTTCCAAATCACTGAGGCTACAGCTGCAACAGCTGCTCTGTTTGGTATCAACAGCACAGTCAGCTATGTTTGTCCTGGAGCAGTTCAGTTGATAAGAGGGTGCACAAAGTGAGATTGAACACAGCGAGGTTACCTGTGGGGGTTGTCAAACACGCCTGAGACTGTCACCGCAACCGGATTATGCAGTTCATTCAAAACTTGCAAGTCCTGTACTGTCCAAATATGGTAAGAGGGCCGAGGTAGGCGGTATACCGGTGACTGAGGTGAATCTACGGGACCAGTCGCGCTTGCTGCAGACCCTAGCAACAAATCGTTCATGCCGTCAGTGCACCTAGCAGCCTGAATTGACAGTCGCTAGCTTGCTTGAACGACATCTACGATACAGCCACAACACCGTTCTGTTGGTGAGCAATACCGGCCTTCTGTCTGTGTGATCGAAGGTCATGCGTTGAGGAACAGCAAAGGCATGACTAATTTGTCGAGCGTTGTGGAAGCCTTTTCGTCATTTCGTTGATTGATCTTCTTCCATCATGATTAGAGGCCTGGTCTTCTGTTTGTTGTGGTCATCTGACCCAGCTCGCTGCCTCGATACTTGCATTTCCAACCACCTTGACTTTATTTGATGGGCTTTCCAGGCTGCGTCTTCTCCCTTTAGGAAATCTGTGTCAAGCTTGTTGTAGCATGCAGGCCAAAGCCTGTCACTGCGACTTGCAGCCTGTTGTCTGTTCCCGACATCATGCATTCCTTCCCATATCACGTCTGCGTTTGCAGCAATCAGTCCGGCACCCCAACAGAGCGGTAGACAATCACAGAAAGAGAGCGTGTACAAGCACACAGTGCAGATCTGCACAGCCAGGACTTGACGCTGGTGCATCCTCGAGTGGGCCACGGCAACAGGCGAACACCCGAGGGCCTATAGCGGCAGATGGTCGAGATGTGTACTGGCCCCAATCTTTCAAGGAGATTACAGAGGATGCTGTCAAGGCTGTTCTTGCTGCAATCGAAAAGGGGCACAGAAGATTGGAGGTTGAGTTTCCTCCACTGCCAACGTCAGACAGTAAGCAACAGCTGCCCTGATGCTGCTTGCCTTGCGAGACGGTCTTGGACGCTGACGTTAACCCAAACTCTTCAGGCACCATGCGCACGTCAGATGACTACATAGACTCTAATGTTCGGCTGGCACTGTCTGCAGCTGGCATGGTGAGCAAGCGTACTTCATTGCAACTGCATTGATTGCCTCTTACTGGCGCACCCTGCATTGTGCATTGATAGCCCAAGTACTGGCTTGTGCCCCTGCCAACTCACTAGTTTACTTGCCAACTTCAGATTAACTCAAGAAATGGCAAAAGGGTGCATCTCTTGGTGCCAGATAGAGCAGAGTACGTCAGATCATACAAAATGTGAGCCTTGCGATTTGGAAAGATTTCTAAATTGCATTGCGATGATCCAACATGTCTTGCTACAGCCAGTCAGTACATGTCATGTCAGGTTGAATGCTGCCCAATTTTTGGCATATCTGTGTGTAAGAATCATCCAGGCTGTACTGGCTTACCAATAGCAATGCACAGCTTGTTGCACGAGATGTACAGACAGCTTCCAAGCAGCAGGTGACATAGCCAGGTGCCAAAAGTAGACATCAGACATTAGTGAGTGTGTAACTATGCAAAGCCAGCCCATGATACCTGCATGGGTGTTGCAGGTTCAAGCCAAGTCTAGACTTGTCAGACGGTGAGCTCACCATGGGGTACTTGAATGAGGGCAGGAAGGGTTTCATGGGTGGCCTGAGCAAAATCTTCGGCAACAATGATAATGCAGTTGCCAGTCCTGGAGAAGCTGCTGCAAAGGCAGACATGTACATATGTGTCAATGCCTCCACAGTCGAGCTACCTGACATTGAAAGATATGTGGCCGAGTATGTGGGTGACAAGCCCATTGTGCTATGGAACCTTGAGCTAGACACCTTGAGAGCAGACCTAGGTGCGGCATGTACAAGTCTCACCAGCTCACCTATTGCTGGCATCTGTTGCCCCCTCTTCTATGTTTGCTCCTCCATGCATGCCTGTCACCAAACTCTCAATGCTGCTTACTAGCGTGCCAACCTTGAAAGCCTGCGAAATGCATTTAGTGGCTCTTCGGTTGCTGTGATGCACGTGGGTCAGCAGACACAGCACCAGGGAGCTTCAGCAATGCATGCAGCTGTACAGTTTGCAAGCTCAACAGTTGCTACACAGTTTGTTTCACCTACAGTGGCTGTAAAGTGTGAGCTGTTGCTGTAGGTCTCCTTGGGTTCCCAAAGAAGGACCTGCAGTACCGCTTCTTGTCCACGTTCTTGCCAGCTTTCTACATCAGGCAACGAGAGTACTCCAAGGTGTGTGCCCAAGCCTGCCTGCCTGATATACTCCCTCCAATGTACTGAACGCTTGTATGTTCCTGAGTGGTCCTTTTGAGCTGACTTGATGCTGGCTGCTGCTGCTGCTGCTGTGGCGTCTCCTGCTGCTCCTGCTAAGAGAAAAGTCAATCATTTCCTGCGTGGTCCACTGCAGAGTGTGGCGGTTGCACCATATATCATGAACTATGCTGGGGCTCTTTTCCGTGAGTTCCCTGCTCCCTGGCAAGTCATGTTGCGGCAAGACAATGGGCGATACGTGTGCGTGGCAGAAGACAAGCAGCGGTACCCTTTGGGTGTTGTCAAGCAGACTCTCATGCAAGCCATGGGCCTTGACACAGACAAGAAGGGCTCTGCTCTGGCTTTCTTCAGGACAGGCTACAAGGTCTGCTTTCACCCCGCAACACTGCACAAATTTGTTGTTCACTGAGCCCTTCTGTTTGACATTGTAATGGCTCAACCAGGGCACCTGCTACGTACTTGTGAGCCGTTTGCGTTGTTACAGTCAGCAGTGCGTTTGCACACAGCTGGCAAATGAGAATCAGATGCATAGGAATGCATTGCGACCCCAGGAAATGCAATGGCTATTATGGCAAGTCCTTGAGCATGATGAGCCCACCCATAGATGACAGCTTGATTTGCTGGAGTCACATTGTCACCCATATTCAAGCTAACCGGGAAGAATTACATACCAAGAAGATTTTGCCATGAGGGTGTTGTGTTTGCAGACAACAACATGGTGGGAAGATGGAGCGCAGCTAGAGAAGTCTGACCAGTGGAGATCTTGAGGGCATGCACAATAAATAGCACTGATGGTGCCCTTTTTCTTTCTTCTCGTGGTGCATTGTCAGGCAGCATGCGGCTCTATCAACCCCTGTCTGCTGTCTGGCCATTGAATGGCCTGTCTTGACCAGGGTTTCCTGGGAGTCAAGCAAGTTCAGGGGCTTGGCAGCAAGCATTCAGATTTAAATGGTGAAGCAAAGTGTTGTCTGCGCACATAGTGTTTGTCAGCTCTGTTGCCAAGAGTATCAGCAGACAAGTAGTTGCATTGATGGCAGCCACTCTGTCCTGAACGGCGGTTGTGATATGTGATCTAGGACACTATGGACACATGCAGCCATCTCCGGTTGCATCGGTCACGCAGATGCAAACACTCTGCGAATTGCCACACAAGTCCCCAAGTACCCCTTGTGCAGACAAAGGAGACAGTATAAGGGAAGTTCAGGCGGGTCAGAAGTGCATTGAATCACATCAAAATTTTGCTGTGCTGTGACTACGTCATTGCAGATGCATTCCTGTTTATGAAAAACTTACAGCCTATTGAGGGCGATGTAGGCACTTCTTGCTGACTTTTATGGTCATGATCACCTGCCTGGTGCATGCTTGTGTCCGCATGACGCATTTGTTGACCGTCAGTGAGAAGCAGCTGCATGGCACAGCCATGCGACTTGGTGATGCAGAGTGTACATTTGCTGATCATGATCATGACCACAAAGGTTTAGAATTTGGTTGCGACCAACATGCAGTTGACCGATAATCAAGCTCACCTGGGCAGCATCTCTTGCGGACCTTGGGCACGGGGGCATCAACACTTGATTGTCAAATCAAACTCGGTGTCACGGCTCATGATACCCGATGCTTCACCTTAGAGCTAGCTAGCTGATCACAGTACCAGATGCACTGGGTGAAAACACACTATGGCGCTACGTGTTGGCCCTCGACCTGTATCCAAGTACGCGGTCAGCACAACATGACAGTCTCTATGCGCATGATGATGCACGCGGTGCTCACTTCGTTCGCATCGTACGCAGGCACTCAGCTATTCAACTGCCACACGTTCCCTAGCAGGGAAGCGTAGACGTCATGGACGATTGCCTTTGCACAATGACCTCGGGCGTGGAGGATGTGCACGTCAGTCATGTTGTCGCGCTCGTTCTCCTCGGTTCAGAACCTCTGCCGCTCAGGCTGAAGCTCAGGTCAAAGGTGAGCAATCATGTCAAGATAAACTTGCACACTTTGTGCGTCTGTTCCTAAAACCAGTGAGGACATGAGAACTCGTAAGGAAGCAGAACATGTGCTAGTATTCACGCCAATGATGCTTTGTCAGTCCAGGTACACCTGAGAGAGAGCAAAACCCAGAACTTGGCACCAAATATGATGAGCCAGAGGCTGCTGTGCTGCTGGTAGCTTGTGGCATTGGGTTGGCAACAGGTACGTGAAATAGTCCTCATGCAGCTGGATCTGTCCAGCTGCTCTGACAACTCAGGACCTCTTGCAGCAGCTGCACTCAGGACTATCATCATGCCATGTATTGTGTGTGAAGTTTTGTTATCAACACCACACAGCACCATCCAAGCAGTCAGCACCTGGTCTGATGCATCTATGTCTGAACATGTGGCAATCGCTGGCAGGTGCTGGAGTTGTCGTCTTCAACAATGTCATACATGAAATACGCTCATCACTCTGGCATAGCACGCCATCAGATGCAACAAGCTGGGCCTACTGGGCAAGAGACCTACCAATCTCTGCTCGCTGGAACTCCCTGCTCCTACCTCCCGTCCTTGGCGGCCTAGCTGTCGGCCTTCTCAGAAAGGTCAGCGGGGGCTTTGACAACCCACCAGATGAGCAACAGCAGCAGCAATCACAAACAACCAGCACGTCAACAACAGCAGCTTTGTCTTCTCAACAGAAGCCACAAAACAACAGCCGTGCTGCCGCAACAAGCAGAGCCTCAGCAGCTCGCACTCAGGAAAGGTCAGCCTCAGCCCCAAGCACCAGCACTCCTGACACAGACTTTGAAATTGTGTCAAGGCTCAGCAGCAGTCAGGAAGCCAGCACCAGCGGTAGCAGCACTCTCTGGAGCCTGCCTTGGGTGACATCAGGCAGCAGGAGTCTAAAGCAGCGTCTGCTGAGAGTAATCAGGCCTTTGCTGAAGGCCACAGCAGCAGCGATCACGCTGGGGACCGGCAATTCGCTGGGACCCGAGGGGCCAAGCGTGGAGATTGGCAGGGCTGCTGCTCGTGGCCTTGGCAATGTGCTCAAGAGCAAGCAGCGTCGGCTGCTATCACTGGTTGCTGCTGGCTCAGGAGCAGGTACAACGTGCTTCGAGTTTGTTATGCAGTGCATGCAGATGCTGCTCTTTGCCTTCACAGCGCATTCTGGTCTGCATGCACTGTAGCCGTACTACAGCCCACCGGCTTGAAATCTAGATGTCAAAGTGTTGCTCTTACATCACCACGTTGGTATGATGGCAGCCTGTACACAGCTTCAGCCTTACACTCCTCATCAGAAAGTGTTGCTGCTTCATGCACCGCACTTGTTGCAGTACCCCAGAGTCAAACTGTCTGCACACCAACGACTCACAATCAAGCGCAGTACACACAGCAGCTCAAAGTCGCCAACGCACACTTCTCTGTGCAGGTGTGGCTGCCGGCTTCAATGCTCCCATCTCAGGCGTCTTCTTTGCAGTGGAGACAGTCCTGCAGGCACAAGGCAGCGACCTTCGCCGCAACAGTGCAGACACAACACCCGGCTTGACCATAGCCATGGTGCTGCTGGCATCAGTCCTGGCAGCAATTGTGTCCCAAGCAGGGCTGGGGCAGGCACCAGCAGTGCGTGTGCCTGACTACCAGCTGCAGTCCATCTTGGAGCTGCCGCTCATCCTGGGCTTTGGGGCCTGCTGTGGAGCCGTGTCTGCCAGCTTTGCTTACTCCAACCAGGTCATGCCAGCCTGTGCTGTGACTGGCTTACAACAAGCAAACCTGAACCTTGCTTTATCTCTTTTGGATGTCTAGATGTCCACAAGAGATTTGGCAAAAGTTGGAATGACCTGTTCAAGCGATTGGTAAACAAGTGTTTTCAAGAGGGTTAACTTGGGAAATCATATTGGCATATATGCATGTGACCTCACAGCTGCTTCCTCTGAGTCCAGAAGCAGGCTGTTGATGAATTGAACATGGTCTCACAGGATCGTTGGCACTGGTTCCATGACTTGTGTTTGCTCTGCCATGTTCTGCAGCAATGATGCTGCGGCTTGTGCTTCTGCAATCATTATCTCTGTATGCACTTGTGTCATACCCTTGTGCCGGACAGCAGACCAAGAATCTTGGCTGTGCTCATTTCTGTTTCCAATGACTGAAGTATGAACCACAGAATCGAGCAGACTCTCAGGTCATGATAAGAAATCAAGGCTTGCAGGGTTACTGGAGCTAGCATAATGCGCTTTCCCCTGTGCAGTCTTTATTGCATGGCCTGCCGGCATAATACCCCCGGACTCGGCAGCTGTACACCCGTTTCCAAGCTGTTAGTCATGCCAGCATGTCTCGGGACTCACACCATCCCCTGAACTGCAGGTGACAGCTGATCTGTTCCAGCGCATAGAGCAAAAGGGGGTACCCACCCCCCTCATGCCGGCCATTGGTGGCTTAGTGACGGGTCTCATGGCTTTGCAATACCCAGAGGTGCTCTACCAGGGCTTTGGGAATGTAAATGCCATATTGCAGAACAGGGACCACTTTGCGCCACTGCTGCTGTTCCAGATCCTGGCTGTCAAGATCTTCTGTACATCTGTCAGCAAGGGCTCTGGCCTTGTGGGGGGCGCTTATGCCCCCTCCATCTTCATGGGTAAGCAGCTCAATCATCACTGGCTGGCCTTTGTGACTCTCATAACGTCTGTAGCTCTGCAACTGTGAACAGTCATTCCATTCCTGACTTGTATGTGCATTCATCAGATTGGCCGGGGGCAGCTGCGACTCAGCTGTTGTAAACTGGTATACTTCTGCTGTTGTTAAATCAATGCAATGCTGGTGCATCACCACGTAGCAGCCAGTGCTACATGCATGGCATGCATTGTCCCATTGGCACATTGGTGTGATCTTAGATGAGCCATAAGTCACAGCAAACCCACGGTCACACAGGCCAATGTTGAGTTCAAAGTGTTTCACAACGCCACCTCAGATGGCATTCTCTGTGGTGTTGCAGGTGCAACCCTAGGGTCTGCTTTTGGTGGCACAGCATCCCTTCTCATGACCCCCATGGGCATCCCAGTAGCAGCCCCACAAGCCTATGCCCTTGTAGGGGTGGCTGCCATGCTAGCAGCCAACTGCCAAGTCCCTCTCACCTCAGTGCTGTTGCTCTTTGAGCTCACCCAGGACTACTACATCATATTACCCACCCTGGCAGCTGTCGGCATTAGCTACTGGGTAGCTTCTCTGCCGGCTGCCAGCTCAGCATTCACGCCCTCCCAGTTCCAGGAGTCTGATCAGAAGTCTGGAGGCCCCATTGAGGACTCGGGCTATATGGACGCACTGCAGATCACAAGCCAGCTGGGCTTGGATGTTGCAGGGGAAGTGGATCTACCAGAAGCAAACGGCTTTGAGGCAAAAGTCAATGGTACTGCTGGTCCTGGGGACAAGCCAAGGAGGGAAATAGTCAGCATTGGGTCCAATGGCAGCAGGAAAGAGGTGGCAATTGATCCTGCTTACAGAGGGGGTGCTGCTTCTGCAGCTAGCAGGATCCCTGTGCTGAACAGCATGGACAGCTCTCCTGACGCGCTTGAGGGTGCAAGTGTAGCATGTGCTTTGGAGGAGGCTTGTGTCTTGCTGACTGTGGACACTAGTATGACAGAGGCGCTGAATGTGATGGACGAAGTTGGTCAGAAGGTTGCCCTTGTGACTAATGATGAGGGCGCAGTTGTTGGGGTGCTGACGAGGGAGTCAATTGTGAAGCAGCTTGCAAAGGGCCCAAACTCCACCATTCAAAAGTTGGCTGAATAGGATGCGTGTGCTGTGTCTGCTCGACAAAAGTCAACTGCATGACAGTCTAAGTTTGCCTTGAGATGAGCGTATTACATTTGCTGGGCTGTACATTATGTGAGTTGAGTGAGATTGACTACTGTTACTGAATTCTTTAGGCAGGCTAGCTAGCACTGCTGCTGCTGATGCTGCTGAGCACCTTCCGCCATTGCCAAGGTACTAGCAGCATGTGAGCTGTAGGTTCAACACATGCAGCTGACATGCTGATAAAAGCATTGTACAATACTTGGAAGGTTAAAGCAACTGCGCTTCAGTGACACCATTGTGCATGAATGGCTGCATGGCACGTCCATCTCGATGAACATTGTCCATGTTGCTCTTCCGCATGGTGTTGTGCACGCTCACAGTTTACAGTCGCAGCAACAACAGCAGACAAAGACAGGGCTATCAGAGACAGAAGAGAAGCTGCAAAGGACATCTACAAAGGCCATGGGGCAGCACATTAACAGCGGGGTAGGCGCCCTGCCTGTAGATATATTGCCACTTTGCTGTATACTCAACAGGGAACATAAAATTTTAAACAAATAAGCGTTTAGTGATGTCAAGACGATAGTGGAAAACAAAGAAAAGAAAAAGGTGCTTGGCTCAGCCTGCAATTACTCAATTTTGATTAAAGTAAAGACTAACAGTGTCACAGCATGTACCATGAGTATTCAAACACAGTGGCGTCACATAATGCAGCAAACAATATTGACAGTATTGACCAGTGCAGCTGCCTCATGTATGGGCAAAAAAAAATCCTCTTTGTCCTTCTATATCCATCATATTGAGTCTACATTTATCAGAACTTGCCCAGTGCTGGTCGAAGTCACAGTCTACCTGACCCTGATAAAATACTTGACTTCAAAAGTAAAGGCAGTGCCCAAAATGGTGCAAGAGTGCTCACGGCCATTTGGAGCTTGCAAGATTTCCAACTTACTTGTGTGGTTGTGACCGTTTGCATTTCAAAAACTTGTGATATAAACACCACAATTGTCATTACGCTTCGTGATATCCTGCCTGACTGATTGATCACCAACATGAGGACACGTGGGGACCTGCCGCCAAACTGCCGTTAATCACACAACATTCTAATGTCAAGGTAAAGCATGCCACTAGTACTTCTTAATTGCGGCCATCGTATCAATTTCAACTCATGTCTGGCCTACAGTATCACCCAATACTTCATGCCTGAATTCAGGACGTTCCAGAATTTGTTGAGAGTCTAGGCACCTGGCCGCACTATTGAGGCCCTGAGGTGCAGAGAGGATTGACAGGGGGGGGTGTCCTATGAGGTCTATGCAGTCAATCATTAAGGCAAATGCTCAGTAGACACTAACATTCACAGCACTGGGATAGGAAGACAGCAAGTATCTGTAGTCACAGTATGATGTGGAGCTCTCTATGCCATCAGCTTTGCAGCTTCCAGTTGTTGCTTGCCATCACAGACACTGTTGACCCATGATGGCAAAGTTTCTGCCCTGCCTCCCCCTACCCCACCCCCCCCCCCCAAACCTCGTTATCCCCTACCATGTAGCCCATGAACCTTTCCTCTCAGGCTGTCAGCTATGCTTCATTCAGCTCAGAGATTATCAACAGGCCTGCTGGCTGCACTGCATTCAGCATGCCACTGCCTCCGTCAACCCATGCCCACAATGCAACTTGAGCATTAGAGGCCTTCAGATGTACTTTGCAGTGAAGAAGCACTTGACTGAGTCTTGAAGGAGAGCTTATGCATGAGCCTGCCAGCTCTGCCACTAGGTGCTGCAGCAGTGGAGGGGGCTGTAGGCCGCTTGGTCAGCCAAAAGCCCTTGCTGGGTAGATGAGCCCCAGGCAAGGACTGCCTGCTTCTTGAAGAGGCGTCAGCTTGGCAGAAGGCACGCATGTTGGGCAGGCCCATACCCATCTGTGTCTCTAACAGCTCCTGAATGCAGCAACCCAATGCTGAATGCAATGTCAATACCGTGCAGGCGCAATATGGACGGGTTCTGCTTTGACCTTTGACAGGTGCAGAATGGAATGCACAGTACTGTTGCTCCTCTGATCTGTAAGCAAGCAGGACTTTTAAATGCACAGAGGGGCTCAAGGCACATTGGCATTTTCAGTCAATGTGTTTGCATGTTTATATGCCTCTCCTGGCACCTTCACAAGACACAATGAGGCAGGCATGCGCTGTCTTATTGACATTTACTGCACACCTGAAGAGATGCTCTGACATGAGACACGCCTGTCTGGTCTGTATTCTACCTGATGCGTACCTTGACTTATCACTCACATGCCAAACATCAGCTCAGCAGATGATTATGTATAGTGCTATGCGCTCAGAGATTATGTATAGTGCTATGCGCTCAGAGACGTAAGGCAATATGGAGCAACTCAATAGCATTGTTGGTGAGATAGGCTCATGACCATCTGGCCAGTCTTATGTGAGGTCAGGTGTGTAATCAGCTGACTTGTGTAGCATGTGTGTAGTACGTCCAAAAGACATTGCGCATACAAAGGCAATTGCAGGCATGCATGCCAGGCCAAGCTTGCAAGCATACACGTGCCATTGCATTTACCTGAACGTAGGGTGAGGCTTCTGCCAGCTTGATGACACCTTCCATGCCATCCAGAAAGCCCAAGCCCGTGAACTGAGCCAGGACCACCGACAAGATGGCATGCATGTAGTTTGTGAGTAGATGATGCCGCACACTCTGACCTGCAGCGCAGCAAGGCACAGCATCACACTCATAATGGGAGGTATGCGAATGTACACACCTTGCATGCAGCAGCTGAGACGATATGTATGACTTCTCAAAACACACCGGCAACATACAAGCATGTTTTTGCACATGTATGCGCGTTGCAGCAGATGCACAAGTGCCTTTTGCTAGCCCACAGCAGCTGCATTCAGCTGGATTAGCCCCTACAGTGATGCAGATCCTGCACTCATTTGTAAGAAAGCCTTGCCCGACACGCTCAGGCTCGTGCCGAGGCACATTGACCGACACATGTCGTCACAAGTGTAATGGCAAAAGGGAGTCTGTCTCTGTGCATCAGTCTTGATAATTGCACAGTGAGCTCCGGGCTGCCGCCTTGGGAGGCTCCCGTTATGATCGCTGAAAAGAGTAAACTTTTCTTTTTCTTTCTAATTGCACAGTGGGCGCAATGTACCTCCCACGGACTTCTGGACGGAAACTTCCATGTGGGTGGGCCTGACCATCATGTGGCCGGCAGCATTCAGGATGACGCGCTGCCCGGGCCGCTTGTACAGGAACAACATCTTGCCCTCACGCGTCACCACATCCTGGCATCACACTAATGGCTTCAGTCACTCATTCATTCATTTAATGGCAGGGCCAGCCTAGGGTCAGGTATGTATCATCCTAGTGGTTCCCTGAATGTGCCTTCACTCCAAAGCACGCAAATATGCACTCAGTTTGCCACCTGTAAAAGCTGTGCATAGCACCTGCTTGAGTGGCAACAGGTTCAGTCTGTGACTGCAGCACTACCATTCAATGCAAATTGTGCTGAGTCAAACTGCCTGGAGAGTCTTGGATGTACTGGGCATGTTACTGACCAGCTCCAGAATCAGCAAAACCAAGGGCTGTCATACGCCAAGCTGCACAGCAACAGGCATGACACAAATGCTCAACATGTAACATGCAACCAGAATTTACAATCTTTGCTTATTAGAAAACCCCAGGGCACATGTCAGCCATGTCTACAGAATGTACCCAGCCATGGAATGGATTCAGGCGCCTGACCTGGTCATTGATGACACTCCAGGAGTCAGGCACCATGGCATTGTACTCCCGAGCAAAGGCATGGTTGCCAGTGCGAGGCGCAGCAAAGGTGTAGCACACCACCTCAGCATGGCTCTGCATGTTGTCCAATAGATGCTTGCGGATGTCAAAGGCTGCGAGAGTGGCAAGAGCTCCGCCCAAAGAGTGGCCTGCAGACAGCAGTTGTGGCAAATTTTGACTTTTCCCCCATCTAGTATTTTGCAGTATACTAGTGTGTGGAGCGATAGTGACTCATCAAACCGCACTCTAAGGCCATCTGATTTTGCTGCAGACATGCTGCAAGCACCCTTGTGTCTGTCTCCAAGCAAGCATTGGGCTGCCGCCCTGTGGCGCTCCTGTTATAATCGCTGAAAAGCATACATTTTTCTTTCCCTTTCTGCTCCAAGCAGCTGCTGATTTCAAGGGCAATATGGAAAAGCTAGCACTCATTGCATCCAAGAGTGTCAGAAGCAGTCATGACCTTGGTTGCTATGCCTTAAGTCAGTCCTCAGCAACACCATTTGCGCCAAAAAGGTGGTTGGCAGCAGCTGTTGTGGTGCAAGCACATGATGTGGAAGAGTACATCACAGCTGTGTATAATCTCAGTTCCAAGGGTTAGGTTCCGCTGCATGTTCCCTGCCTCATCACAAGAGACTGATGTCATGCGTTCCAAAAACCTCAATGTTGCCTCTTCAGTGTTTTCCAGCTACTTGCCGCAAAGTGAGCAGTGCACCAATCAGAGTTCCTTTGCTAGGGCAGCCATTTTGCAGCAGAGGAGCAATGTGCCATCCACGCATTCCATGTGGTGACAACCACACTGGTTTGTACAGATTCAAGTTCTCATCATTGATACAACCTTCTCACCATTGATCATTGACCAATGTATGCCATTGATCATTGACCAATGTATGGTCTGCTGGCCCAAGTGGTTCACAGCCTTCTCAGCCATGCAGTCAAATGAAAGCTGCTCCTCACGCCGTGCCAAACAGCCATTCAATGTTCAACTGCGCGTGCCAAGCTGCACAAACAGTGCTTACCTGTGACAAAGATCTTGGTTGGCTGATCTGACCCCGACTCCTGCTTGCACTGCCGGACAGCCTCCAGAATGTGGCTCACCACTTTGTATTTAAGACCACCAGCCAGCCAGCTCTTGAGGAAGCCGACATGCACAAGGGGGCGGGTGCCCAGCCAGTTTGTACCCCTCATGGGGGGGTGCGCAATCCTCCAGGCCTGGAGACAGCCCTCAAGGATGTTGGCACACGTGGTAAGGAAGAACTGTGAAGACAGATGAAACTTGGGCCAATCTGTCAAGATGGCAAGTGGGAACAGGATACTGCAGCACAAGGCAGGCCCCACTTTGGTGCATGATGTAGGTTGAAAGATTGTGAGGGAGGAGCTTTACTTGTGCAGACCAACTCATCATGCTTGGACGTGACTCAGTTGATGCTAAGCAACCTACAGTTGCATAGGACTGTGTCATTCCACTAGAGTCCTATGCAAGGCTATGACTGTAGTGAAACTTGTTTACAGACACTGATAGCCTGCTCCTCTGACTGGTACTGTACCTTGCACTAAAGCCTTTCCTAGTTAAGTGAGAGCTTGAACATTGTATAGAAGCAGCGGGTTGGTGACAGCAAGGTACCTGCAGATCTGCCAGGGCGTTCTTCATGGATGCCGTCCCTCTGAAGGCCACTACAACAGTGCTGTTGCCCCAGCCAACCAAGCAGCGCGTGTCCTGCTTGGTCTCCCAGAAGCTCTGAGACCGAGTCAGCTTGTACAGGCTCAAGGCAGTCTCCACATTCAGAGTGGTGCTTGCTGTGAAGGAGGGGCCTCCAAGCTTCTCCTGTGTAGCCTGCTTGTCTTTCTGCTCAGCTGAAGGCCTGCTTGCATCAAAATTTGGGTTGCCTGCTACTGGCTCCTGCAAAACACAAATCTGCCTGAAGCCCTTACAGGACGGAAGGGGATGGGATGAAATTGGGGTTTGGATGGGGTTAGGGATGCCATTCTAGAAAAGTCTGCAGGGCTCCCAACACAATTTGCATGCAAGTTGTATGGTGATGCGTCATGCTTGTTGTTGCCATTGATGCAGACCAATTGACTTCTTGCAAGAGTCAACTGCTCAGCAGATGCTGAGGCTCCTTGTCATACAGAGCAACCTGAATGTATCGACCAGTGATGCATGTTTGTTGCAGGTTGAAACAGAACAGACAAACTTTTTATGACAGCAAAGGCACTGATGATTAGTAATACCCTAAAAACAATTAAGTCGGGTGCAGTCATAGAATGCAGCAAAGTGGCAGCATGGACAAAGATACTGTTCCTGTACCTTGCTGTGGTCATACACATAGCAGCTCCAGTACAGCAGATTCATCATGGTCTCAAAGCAGAAGATAGGCTGTTTGGCCAGTTTGGGATTATCACGAACCATGGTTGAACGAGCCTCAAGCTTGACAGGCTTGTCCGCTTCGATCCAGGCAAATTCTTGCAGCCAAACCTGCAAGTCATGAATGACAGCCATTGCTCGCAAAGCGAATTCCGTATCGCCTCTCGAAAACAGGCCTCAGACAAACAAACAGACAGACAGATAGACGGACGGACGGACAGACGGATGGACGAACAGACAGACAGACAGGCTGGCAGACAGACAGACAATACAGACAGACAGACAGACAGACAATATAGATAGACAGGCAGGCAGGCAGGCAGGCAGGCAGGCAGGCAGGCAGGCAGGCAGGCAGGCAGGCAGGCAGGCAGGCAGACAGACAGCATTTACTCAGTGCGCCACGCACTTGTCTGCCTCCAGCTGCAAACGCATGAGCGTGACAACCACAAAGCGCAAAGGATGAGCATTACTGCAGTGGCAGCAGCATGCACACAGAGGCACTTGACTGCTGACTCACCGTAGAAGCAGCAGCGTGCTCTTGAGGCGTTCTAGGGGAAGCCACATAGCACAGCACAACTGTGTTGGCTGTCATCACAATCTGCACACCACAACTTTCCTGACAAAGCACGCAACAGTACGCTGTGAACACCGCTGTTGCTGTCCATGCTTGCATGTGTCAAAGATTGGCATGCTTTGGATTTTATTGGCAGCATGCACAGTGGCTTCACGCAATGCAGGCAACCAACAAGGGCAATCTCTTGAGACTGCATGCTCCTGATCATTGACAATGAATGCGCGGATGCTCGAATAGGTGCAACTGGTTGAAACGGACTTGGATGTCCCATCTCTGGCTGATATAAAAGGCAGACAATTGGTATGTGCGCATGTCCCCAGCACCAAATGCTGCAGGTGTGCAAAGCCACCACATCCAAATATGCTTGCAGCGATGACCAAAGGGCAACAGTGTCTTCTGAATCTGATGGGGAACAAGTATCGTTCCAACAGGACATGTTGCATGTATTTTTGCATGCACCAGACCGCATCTCACAACATGTGTCTGCAAGATATGTGCAGAGATGAACAGCATAAAGCCGACCCATAGCCGCATCTGGATGACAGTTTTTTGATCATCATGACAGAGGCATGCTGAACAGAAAGCAGCAGGAGACACACCTGCATGGGCATGAGGCCGAGCCAGGAGTACTCCTCGCTGGTGCACCAACCGGGCCCCACCAGCCACAGCAGCACCAAGCAAAGCGTGAAGAAGCTCATCACCGCCATCCGCAGCCACATCTGCCACACACAAGCACACTCTTGAATATGCGATGTAGAATTCTTGGCTAATGCACCAGCCGGGCCCCACCAACCACAGCAGCACCAAGCACAGCGTGAAGAAGCTCATCACCACCATGCGCAGCCACAACTGCCACACGCAACCACATCCTCATTTTTTTTTTTTTTAAATTTAAAAACTTTTAACTCTAGAATTTTTTTATTTCCCCCCCCCCCCGGACT
>JAABUP010002096.1_pt1 | contig 40086 bp, 21 predicted proteins | sample 5559201 | NCBI WGS metagenome assembly JAABUP01 (sample SAMN10711887, study PRJNA513373) | rock metagenome | isolation source: Antarctica rocks | place: Antarctica | reverse complement strand
TCTTATTTATAATTTCTAGTAATAAGTAGAAATAAATAGCTTTATTAAAAGTAGAACTTAAAGACTTATATGAATTATATTAGAAGATATAATAGATATTAGATATAAATACTTACTTAACTTAAGTCATAGCTTATAAGTATTAAAGATACTTTTTAAGATATTTAATACCTTACTATTTAAGCTATCTTATAAGAGGAGAGCCTAGTAGTTATAATTATAATGATTAGGAGAGGAAAGAAGCTATTATTTATATTATCTACGCTTAATAACTTAAGAGGAATACTTATTATAATAGTATTATTAATTATGTTTTAAGAAGACTTATATATATAATATAAAGTAATAAGGATTAAGAGTATTAAGTAAAACTTGTAATAACCCCTATTTAAAGATAGTATTATCCTTATTACCTTTAAGTTCATATTACGTAATAGCTTATATATATATATTAATAAAATTATAAGTAGTTATATATTCAATTAAACTATAAGTAACAAGGTATATATTAACTTAAATAAGTAGACTAACTTTTAAAAGTAACTTTAATAGCCTAGTTACTTAATATATAACTGGGTATAGATAGTAATATTAATAGCAACCTTATTACCTTAATATAAGGTTATACTTCAAGAGTAAATATATTTTATATAAGAAGAAGTTTATATATTTTATAATATTACTACTTATATAAATATCTATTATATTATTAGGATTATTTAAAGGATAGTAGAGCTTAATAATTAAGAGGAGCTAATTATTATAAAGATTAAGGAAGGATTAAGAGAATATCTCACTAAGAAAATAATAATATATATTTATAATATTAAGAAGGTAAAAGATTTAACTAATTACCTTTAATATAATAGATACTTCTATCTTAAATACTTAATATAATTAAGCCCTTTATTCTATTCTTAAACCTTATTAAAGAGGGAGTAGGAGTAGTTATAAATTATTATAAGGGGCTTTATTCTATTTCTTTTAAACCCCCTTTATTTTATTTTATATTACTATTATAATAATAACTTACTATTAAAGCATTATACTATTATAAAGTATTACTAATATTAAAGTTCTTTATCGCTGGAGCTAAAGTACTACTTAATCTTAATATCCTTTTAATTCGCGGCTTAACTGCGACACGCTTACTAATAAAGCGTAATATACTTACTAATTAAGTATAATACCTTATATTCTATATCCTTTACACCTTTCTTAGTATAATTAAGTCTTATTATATTAGTAATAAGGTAATTTAAATTAGTACCTTATCCTAAATACCTAATAGAATTATACCTTATATTCTATTTTAAACCTTAATTTAGGTAAGAGTAGGAGGGGCTACTAACTACTATAAGGGATTATATCCTATTTATCTATACCCCTTATATTCTATTTTACTTCTATAACTAAACTACGCGAAGATTATATAGTACTATTATAGTAATAGCTTCTATTAGGCGTTCTAATTACGTAGTATAAGGATATATAGTTAGGGATATATATTAGTAGTAGTTAATAGTAGCGTTTATTATAGCTTACCTAGTAAAGGCGCTTCTATAACTAGTTACTATAATAACTAGTTTCCTTAGCATACTAGTTATACTAGAAACTTACTAACCTAGGTACTTATTACTAGTACTATACTATTCTATAATTAGGTATTATAATATAAAGGTAGTACGGGAGTAGATATAGGTTATATATATAATATAAGGTTATCTAAGCTATCTCTAGCTATAAGTATTATACTTAAGAGGGGTAAGTACCCTAATTTTCCTAGTTTACCTTTATCTTATTCTTTATTCTCTTTAAGGAATCTAGCTTATTAGAAATAGAGTATATTAAGTATCTTCTAGAATATAATATTATAGTTTCTATATAATACAAGTATATTACCTAGCTATAAAAGGTTTATAGTTATTTTTAAGGGATATAATATTAGCTAAAGAAGGTAGTAGTAAATATTAAAGAGATAGGGTTAGAGTAATAGCTATAATTAATAATAGATTATATAGAGTTAATCTTTTTTAACTCTATAAGAGAACCTATTATATAATTATTAGTTACTCTATATTTATAATATATATAAGAGCTAGACGCTTATATATTTATTTATATAATAGAGAAAATTATACTTAAGTATCTTAAAGCTAAGTATAAATTTAGATAATAGAATTAGTTAGGGCTTTTATATAGCTCTACCTCTAGCTTTACTAGTATATAAGGTTTACGCTTAATAGTTTTAAAGGGCTAAGGTAGATTTATATTAGTTCCTTATACTTCAGCGGATATTTAAACTTAAGTACGCGAGATTATATTAAAGTAGTATTACAACCCTATTATCCCTAGGGTTAATTAGGATCTAGGTTAATCTTGTAGTAAGGAGTGTTAAGGACTAGATATATAAGCTTTGTTCTAAACTAGTCTAGTATAACGTATTATATTTAGTGTCTAGGAGATATATCTAGAAGGTAATATAAGTTAAGCACGAAGCTCCTATCTAGGCGGGAAACATTACTATCTATATAAATATAGGAAATCCTGCTAAGAGATGTAGTTTAATAGATCGTACAAGTAATCTATCTCTAACGTAGTTCGACTAATTATTTAGTAATCCACCTGACTATAATGAGAAGTGCCTTGACTAGGCGTAGTATAAGGCCTGCTTGGCTTAATCCTAATAAGTAGGAGTAGTTAGTTATAAAGAAAGAACTTTAAGATATTATAAAGGCTAGAAAAGGTAAAGTAAGTTTATAACTCTATTAGACCTAATAGATTAAGTACCTTAAGGATTATAATTATATAGAACTACTTTATTATACTACTAAGCTAGATAGTAAGGATAATAATATAATAATAATATTATAAGATAGTATAAATATACTAATTATATACTACTAGTAAACTACTATTTATAATACTAGGATTAGAATATAGTTAGAAGCTTTATATATAGAATACTACTAAATATAATATATCCCTCTCTAAGCCTACTTTAATAGTCTTAGCTTAAAATAGTATATATTACCTTAAAAATAGATTATTATATTTTCCCTCTAATTAAGAGAGGTAATTTATAACTAGACGCGCCGTCCTAAGTATCTTCTTTACTATAATAGAATATAGCACTTTTAGGACCCTGTAAATCTCCCGGAGCCCTTTATCTAATATATTACTCGCTTTGCGCCCCATTTAACCGCTTTAGGCTTAGCTTCCTATCGCGAAGAATATTAAAGTTGTGATATTCTACGTAAATCAACCTACTATATACCCCACCCTCCTATAATTTTCTAACTATATGAAATTATTCAGTGTCTTTCAAGGAGTTTAACGATATTGAAATGTTTAAATTCCACTCAGTGGTTTAGAAGTTATATCTTGATCAACATATTTACCTACCACGAATCCTGTTTCTTGGCATGTTTTCTCCGCTTCTGCTTTGTTGACCGAAATCTTCCTACCTTCCACCTCACCCTTTTTCTTTAATATACTACACTATAGACTCTAACACCCCTTCTAATCGTTCACGGCCTCTACTGCCTACTACTCGCCTTCGGAACCCTAAACAGCGCCCTAACTACGCCGACCTAGCCTCCTCTCAGTCCCCCCTCCCTACCGCCACTCGACGCCCCCTTTCTAATATTGGTCCTAACACCGCAGGTAACAAACGCCGGCGTGTACATAGGAGTAAGGGTATAGGGAGTGTTAGGCAGTCAAGGAACTTATTAATAGTAGCTCCAACTAATGTCGATCTTACTCTATATCTTTTTCCGCCAATTTAATGCTAATTAATTTCTTTACAGAACTCCCTACCTCCCCCTTAATTCCACCGATGGCCTACTATCCAGCAACCTCACCCCCCCTCTAATTCAACTTTTCGAGTAGTTATTCCGCCCAGGAACCCCTAATAATCTACTCCCCCAACTCTTGAGGAGACCCTCGAAGAAATCGCTCCACCGCCAGCGCCAGATTACAGTCTACTTACGCGTCGCCGCCATGCCCGCCAGCAGGCCGACGTAGAAGATGATACTGAGTATCAACTTCCGCGCCGGCGAGGCCCATGCCGGCGGCGGAACAATATCCATAGGGGGCGGACGCTGGGCCCTGGATATCAAGCATGCAGGGATCCCCACAAAGTAAAACAAATGGAGCCCTACCAGGTTAATACATCATTCACCGACATATGTCTACACTGCAACGCACGATCATGGAAAATGAACGTGGTAGTTCAGGGGACGGCTAGTGGCCATGCTGTGATGGTGGGAAGAACGACTGGCCGTCCCCTAACCAGTCACGTAAGCCGGCCGACGTTGACTTATTACCTAAGGGGCTACAAAAGGAGGCGGAGCTCAGGGTACGATATATCAATAAATTACTGAGCGACGTCGATGACGTTATCACTAATAATCAGTCCCTAGGAAGGAGGACTACACGTAGCAAAGAATTTTTAGACAATATCGTTAGCTATAATAATTGTCTTTCCTTTATAAGCGAGGGTACAACTAACGTTGACACCCACGTTAGCCGTACTACCTTCCGGATTCAGGGGTCTATTCATCACCTAATGGGACCTCTCATTGCCGACAACGGTCTCAGGCCGAAATTCGCCCAGATCTATACCCTAGATGCTACCTAGGAGCAACTCGACGTTCGCCACCAATATTTTGATAATTTAAATCAAGACACCCTCGCTTCCGTTTAGCGTACCCTCCGTGCCATTAACCCATACGTCTAGGGGTTTAAATCCTGCTACGACCGCCTTAAGGAGGATGAACCCCAATATCCCATCAATACAATGAGCGTCCGTATCTAACAGCTAAACCCTAAACGACAGGATAAGGGTACTTATAATCGCCCCACCTCTACAGAAGTCGCCCGTGTTATGATAACTCCTAATGACGCTGTAAGAGGCCGGATCGAGCGGGATATTCGTATTGAAACAATCGAGGGGGCCCTTATGTCAATCCCTGACTGGCATCCTTCCTATATAGCCCTCCGATATCCGCTCCTGTTTCCATTTAGCGAACAGTCGTGGTATGACCGCCTTCCATTGGCCGGTCATCAGCTTTCAGGCGATTATCTATTACATGCATCACGACGGAACCGTGTCGCTGGCACGCTCGCCAGGCATACCCTGATTAGTAGCGACGAGGAACTAGAGCAGGAAGAGGGTGGCGACCCTGAGCAGGGACTAGACTAGGACGTCGACGGCGAACATGCACCTCGAGGTCGTGGTAGGTCTCAACGAGTAACGAGACGTCAATTTTATATGAAATGGATGCAGGTAAGACTATTCAACGCGTTTCCCCAGTCCTTTTCTAAACCTGAATCGGCTTAGTTATAAATAGTCCTGAATGGTTTAGATAATAGTTAGGGGATAGTTAGGGTAACTTTGTTAATCGGCTTACTAATATCTAGATCCGTCCTGATTTTTTCAATCGTACTATTAATAGTAGACGTCTATTTAGCTATTAGGTTACCGATATCTGGACGTCGATAGAGCTCAACAACCTGAATTGGTATCGTTAGAATCAACAGACTATCCGAGCGGACTGCTACTCTGGGCTTATGGATAGGCTTAGCACTGATCCAGATACCTCGCTTAAAGACATTGGTAGTAAGGTAACTATCCTCCCATCAATAATGCCAGGAAGCCCACGTGCTATGAAAGCGAGGATGCAGGACGCTATGGTAATAGTCCGAAAAAGGGGTAAACCTGAATTTTTCATCACCTTTATATGCAATCCCAAGTGGCCTGATGTTCAGAACTTACTAGAACCCGGTTAGACATTAGAGTACCGTTATAATCTGATTACCCGCGTCTTTAATTAAAAGCTCCGGGAGCTTATGAAGGACCTCCTTGAGGAACACGTCCTTGGTATTTATATAGCACACTGTTATGTTATTGAATTTCAAAAGCGAGGTCTCCCACATGCTCATATTCTCCTCATCATGCGGGAAGAGGATCGGATCCAGACGCTTAACGATATCGACAGCGTTATTCAAGCATTCGTTCCTACTAAAGAAGACGACAGTAAGCTACGTGACTTGGTCTTACAGCACATGGTCTACAATCGCTGTACTGGGGTCCCTAGCGACCGGTGTTATAGTCAGGAAAAGAATTATTGTAGTAAGTCTTTTCCAAAGGATTTTTGCTAAGAGACGTCTTTTAGACCTGATGGGAGTTATCCTTTCTACAAACGTCCAGTCGGCCCCCCTGAACCTGATTCCTCTATTAATAACAGGTGGGTTGTCCCCTACAGTCCCTACCTGTTAAAGAAATACGAAGCCCACATTAACGTTGAGATCTGTGGCTCCATCAAGTCCGTTTTCTATATATATAAATATGTTTATAAGGGACCTGATCAGGCCGATATCTCCCTCACTAGGAACCGTACGCGGAATGACGATAACCCCGCTCCTAACGGCCACCCACGACAGCAAGGGGAGTTGGTAGATGAGATCACGGAGTTCCAGTCAGCACGTTGGATCGGGTCTGCTGAGGCTGTATGGAAGATGCTCTCATTCAGTATAGGTGTCATAAAGCCTCATGTGGAGCGTCTATAGATCCACCTCCCAGACTAACAACGTACCTTTTTCCAGCCGGCTGACGACGAGGCTGCTAATAAGGCTGCTAAATAAAAGCTGATGGACAGCGACAAGCTACGCAGGACTATATTAACAGAATATTTCAACACGAATCGTCTCGCCAAGGAAGCTCACGATAATAGTCGGCTATTACCTTTTAGAAAATAGAACGGGAAACGTCCCGCTATTATAAGGGATCCACTCGACTATCTATACGCGGATTTTCCTGAGGTCTTCACGTGGAATAAAAGAAATAAACGTTGGAAAATCCGTGAAAGGGGGGAGACCCTTAGGCGTATCAATTTTATTAGTCTAAAAACAAAGGATCTCTACTATTGCCGACTACTCCTCTGTCACGTCAAGGGGGCTACATCTTTTGAGAATTTACGGACGGTCGACGGCCACGTCATGGGATGGAAGGAAGCCTGCGTGTAGCTCGGGTTAACTGAAAATGACAGACTTGCTGATGAAATCCTTGATGAGGGAAAGGACTTTCAGGGAGGCTATGGGCTACGCAGTCTTTTCGTATTAGTGTTAGTTGAACTCTAACCTACCGACGCCCTAACGTTATGGAACAGATATAAGGAGTATATCTCAAACGACTGCTTATACCTCCTACGACGAGATTTTTCAAGGTTTCAGATACCAGACGATCATGCTGAGCAACAGTCGTTTACTGAACAGTACGCCCTTTACCTGGTTGACGGCCAATTAGCACATCAATCTACCCCTGAATGCACTGAGGATCTAGCCCGATATGGCCTACCCATTCCAACTATTCAATTTGATAGTTTAAACGACATTCCGAACAGACTTTTGCGGGAAGAAATGTCTTACCAAATTACCCCTGACGAGGCCGACGTCTCATGGAACAGGCTGAATGCAGACTAACGCCACGCTACTAATCGGATCGTCACTGCTATTAACGCTAATACAGACGATGAATTCCGTGCTCCTAGTACACTATTCTTCTTAAATGGTGCTGGGGGGACCGGTAAGACAATGGTCTAAAACACTATTATGTAAAGGCTACGTTCCCAGTAAAAGGTTGCTTTAGCGGTAGCGTCTTCTAGCATAGCATCAACGTTGCTTTAGGGAGGTCGGACTGCCCACTCACGGTTTAAGATACCCCTGGACTCTGATACTACTTCCTCATGTGGTATTAAGAAGGGGACTAATCTCGCTAAGCTAATCAAGCGAGCTCATATTATCTTTTAGGATGAGTCTCCTATGCAGAGTCGATACGATATAGAAGCTGTCAGTCGTAGCCTCCAGGACATTTGTGGCAACGACCAGGCTTATTTTGGGGGTAAGGTGGTCTGCTTTTATGGTGACTTCCGACAAACACTCCTAGTCGTACCGGGAGGATCCAGTGGCCAGGTCGTTGAGGCCTGTCTATAGAAGGCCTGTTTTTGGGATGAGATTATACGTTTAAATCTCACTATTAATAAGCGACTTAATAATCCGGACCTGACGGATACTACACGTTATGAAATGGGATTGTTTATAAACGATCTACTCGCTGTTAGTAATAGCGTTAATATCCGCAGAAGCCCGACCACTAATAAAGAGGTATCATGTTGGAAACATGGTCATACCGCTGGAAACACTATTGACGATTTAGTTGAGAATGTCTATACTAACATCAGGACAAATATCTCTCGGAGGGACTATCTGTCAGGACGAGCTATTCTTGCCATTACTAATAAAGACGTTGCCAGCATTAACGCCAAAATCATGTGGCGTATCCCTGGCGATATAACAACGTACTAGAGCATCGACCGGGCCGTATCGGAAGAGGATGACGAACTCTTCCCCCCTGAGTACTTCCACGGTTTCTATGAACCTTCCCTACCGAATCACAAGCTCTGCGTCAAGCCGGGCGTACCAGTCATGCTGCTGAGGAACCTCAACCCGCCACGTCTATGCAATGGGACCCGACTACGGGTAACGAGATGTGGGAAGCATATCTTCGAGGGGGAAATCATAGGCGGTACCCACGACGGCGAGAAGGTAATGCTATTCAAGACGCCGTTGCAGTCGAAGGAAAACAACAGGCGGATTCCTACCCCCTTCATCCGTAAGCAGTACCCTGTCCGGCCGGCATTCGCCATGACGATTAATAAATCACAAGGTTAATTAATAAAGTTCGTGGGTATTAATTTACAGACCAGGCCTGCTTTCAGCCACGGTCAGCTATACGTGGCTCTATCGCGGGTAATAAGACAAGGAAACCTCCATGTTATTGGGCCGGATACTCCTGAATATATGACTGGCCGATTGATAAGGAACGTTGTATATAAGCAGGTACTGTTAGATAATAGGTAGACTGGGAACACGACCCCTAATACATTCACCGTGACTAAACGTTGACAGAATACCCACCTAACATATAAGAAGCGTCTTAATTACTTTAGAAATACCATAATACTTATCGATAAGGGTCCTACATGGCTATTCTACAGATTGATAGCAGTGCAGAAGACCTTTAGCATTCCACAGCAACATTTTACTTAGGACCCAGGTTATTAATAACCTTACATCCAAATGTCTTCCATAATAGCTCCGGACCTTCTTTATTGTCATACCTACCTCCGGAGGTAGTGCTTGGAATATAGTGTTTGATATCGTTATCGTCGTCGCATACTATAGAAGTGTTCCCTAGACATCACTAGATATTAGCTGCAAAATAAAAAATCGTACTACCCGGGTTTACTTCGGGTAGCTTTTCTTGGCAATGAACATCATAATCTTGATATACTCTCCCTACTGTTCCAGTCAGCTACTAACGCATATGGGATTAGTCTGAATAGCGAAAGATATGCGTCTCATTCCAGCATTTCCAACGCTGTCAGAATTACTCAAATCGGTGCAGTGGTTAAAAAGCTATGTCGGAATGAGCGGATTTCACCTACTAAATTTGGTGCGACCGGTGAACTTTAGGAATGCTCCCCGCTATTCCAGTCAACCAACAACGCATATAATATATGTCGTCATATGTGTATACATGCGTCTTATTCCAGCGGTTCAAACGCTGTTAGGATTATCCAAACCGGTGCATGGGTGCTTATAATATATCTGATGTTGTCGCTGTCACAGGCTAAACGCCGTGTCTTGGCCCGTAAAATCCACGCTATCATTCCCCGAACGCCGGGTAGTAGGGGTGAGTTTCCCTTCGTAAAAATCTTGAATTTTTACAGGCATTTCTAGTATATCTATAAAAGCTTAAAAGATAATATAGAGAGAGCTTATACTTAAAGCTAGTTAGGTAGTTAAAGATAAAGCTACTAATAATAATAAGGCTTTAGATAATAATAATAAGGCTTCTAATATTAAAAGAAGCGTAGAAGGTAAATCCCTTCTACTAGCGCGTTCTCTAATAACTAGTATTTAGCGGAAGTTATTAGTCTTAGTTATTATAGTACTAGATTAGCTATAAGGATATTATAAGTTCTAGTACGCGTTAATAAATACTTCTACTATATTAAGCTTTATTAAAGATAGCTATATAGGGGTTAATAGTTATCCACTAATCTTATCTTAGATTATTAAGGTTAGTTAGTTTATAGTAATTTAAGCGGCTATTAGGGAAGCTAGGCTAGTAAAGAAGTTAAAGATAATAGTAAGAGTACCTAGGGTATATTATTAATAGGTACGACGGCTATTTATATCTTAAAGGATATAATAGATTACTTTATAATTTAAGGGATTTTAAGCCTTATGGATTAGCTACTATCTTCATATATATATAGACTTAAGATATATTATAATTATGCACCGGGCGGCTTGCTTCCGCCTTCTTCCTTCCGTTCTACGATAACATGGATACCCCGAATCCATTCTATTCCAAGAGTTCACGCTGTATAAACAGTCTTATAAGACATTAGACCTCATCATATTAGAATGTTTGGCATAGCATATGAGCAACGACCCAATCGCGTGTCTGGCTCCGATCCCAACCCAAACTCTCTCAGGACTATGAACCGGCAGTTCCAACGAGCTCAAGGGTCAAGAGGAGGAAATACTTAACTCCTGCCGAGCTGGTGACAACTACGCACGTATCGGGAAGCAAGCGTCGAAAGCTAGACACTCCCACGGAAAAGGACAAACCTACAACGTCGGGGTAACAGCATGCCTCACAACCCAGTTCCAGGCGAGCAGTCACCAGCAAAAGACCCTAAGACACGCAATTTAGTGGCTCGGCAGAGTTCCCCTAGCAAACAACGACCTGCTACACGAGCATCAGCCAGACAAAATGACGGTGACAACTTGCAGGAAGAAAATGGGGGCATCGACGAGCTTGATAATTCAGACAACAGGGAGAGCCCTGTTAATCCTCCCAGCTTCTGGGAAAACACACCTGGACTCTCCAAGCTTCCGTCCACCACAAATTCTTCCCAACGATCCGCCTCGCCAACCAAAGCTGGTGATTTTCGCCTCACGGACATCAAGTTGAAGTATGTCGAGGGTGGGACAGTACCAGCCAACGGAAAGAGCCTATGGGATGATATGACTCAAATTGGATTCGGAACCGCAGTCCTGCCCTCAGTCATGAAAGAGAAAGCAGTGAAAGCCCCGGGGCTAAACACTATACACCCTGACCAGCACTTCGATCCAACGGCTGGGGCAGGTCCAGAACACGAGCAAGTGTGGACACAAGCGTAGAAGATTCACGAGGCGGCGTTGGAGTGTAAGAATGAGCAGCTCTCCGAGCCGGCGTGGAATGAAGAGGTTCTTTCTATGATCCTCCACCTTGCATTGTATTGGGAGCGCAAGTCAACAGGTATCTGGTACCGCAATGTCACGACTGCACGGATCAAAGACAAGTCCTTGTTAGATAAGGCCCTCCAGTCGAAGATGGTAGACTATTGGCTGATCGTGGATCTAGACGAGGCATTAGATGAACAAATAGAGACGATGATGAGCGCCAGAGGTCTGACCAGCATCAGCTATTCGGACGTAGAGTATCTACGATTCAAGATCATCGGAGTTAGTATAGAAGTGAAGCGCGCACTTATTGGCGAAAATGAGGCAGAGATCCAGATGGCCACATGGGTTAAAGCACATTATGCGAAGCTACAACAATTGGTACCGTGGATGCGGACCGTGCCAGTACTCCCATTAGTCTGCATACGAGGACACATATGGAAGTTCATGCTCGCGCAAATGGCCTTCCCCACACAAGTCATCATCCATCGGGAAGTGGTCTTTGGAAGGACAGACAGTATGCTTGGCATATATCAAGCCATCGCTAGGGTAAAGAGGATGGCGGGTTGGATGCAGGATGTGTATAAGCCATGGTTTCTGGAGCAGGTCATGATCATTGGCGGCGAGACTGGGAAGGAGAAGCAGGTAGACCAATCGGTCAATACAAACATGACAAGCGGTGGTCAACATGCACCAAAGGGGAAAGGGAGGTGCAAAAGGGAGATGGTAAGGCAATTGGAGCGGATAATTTCCCCTCTGCAGTCCCCCTACAATTCCCCTTCCTACTCAAGCCCGTGAAGACTGAGTCTTGTCTTCGATACGTAATAACGACGGCGACAATGACAACTCATGGACGACAAATGAAGCACAGATACTCAGAACAATACGATCAAACCAGGGCCACAACGATCCGATGATGGTCTCCCCGCTACGGAGGCTGAAGCTAACTTAGTTATCTACATCTCGCTTACTAAGCAACTCTAGCCTATGTGACGCGGGCCCATACCAAACTTTTTGCTTACTTTATTCTTCATCATCTACAATCATCGGACTCATCATCTGTGTAGAGTCTGGATAGCTGCACAGCAACAACGGTGATACCCTAATGCTCCACTTTCTTCCTCTTAGTACGTCGGATTACTGGTCTTAAACACCGGGTAATATTGTTTAGGTAGCTAATATGCTCAGGTTTCCACTCCACTAGCGCGGCGCTAGTCTAAATTCGCGGTCGTTGCAGTTCAATATGAACTACGCGCTGGAGAGATACCTTACTGGCGAGCAGACAGTGCCAAACGAGTCCGAAGATGATAGTTGGCAGAAGTATTCAGATGTGGATTCCGAAGATGGGAGTGGAATGAACGATTCAGATCTGGAGGAGGAGCCTTGTAGTGATGGAAAACCACAGGTAATTCACCCTTAGCACTTTTGAAATGTAATTCCATTAACCTTGGTGGCAAGCGTCGTGGATCTGCCGCCGGGCTAGATGTCGTCGACAACCCTAAGAAGAAACAGTTGAAGGTCGTAACTCATGATGCTCGCGATCCTGAGGAGTCGGGCTATCGTCGCTTTGACACCACCTCTTACTATCCCTGGCGACATGGTATGATCGCTGCTCGTCCTGGCCCAAAGAAATTCATAAGATATTCAGACTACGACCACCTCGATCTGTTCACAGATGCCAACGTCAAGCGTGTGGCAGAAATTCCTCATGGTCGCACCGTTCGCTTAGATGACTTTGCCGTACACCTCGTCGGCGAGGGAGCTGGAGTGCAAGAACGTTCAGATAACTGGCCACCGGAGTTCAATGAGGACGGGATGATACGCGCCTCGCGTATGCCACTGGGGCTCGCGGCTAAGGTCTGGGCCTCTGCGGGCGATGTAGATATTGATGGTAATAAGGTGCTTGAAGATGGCTGGTACTATGTGTGGTACCGTGGTATTCATTTATTGTGTGGCCATGAAGGATTGAAGAAGAAGCTCTACATGATCCGCCCTAGATATGAAAAGAAGTACGAGACAGGCTTCAAGGTTGGCTCCATGGCGGTCATCCAACTCCCCCCTGGCAAGCCAGGTTTATACGACAGCTCCGACGACGGAATCCTAGCACAGGTCTGATTGCGTTCATGAGATCAATGGTGATTTGGGGGATCTTTCAAGTTATGATATAATGGATATGCAGATGGTAGATGTCAATAATGAGAGAATGCTTTTCTTATGTCCCCTAGCTACGTAATTGACAATCATGAGGTCTGGAAAGAGCGGTAGTCAAAAGATGCTCCGTCAAACATAGATTCTCATCATACCCATCGATATAGTCATTCATAGTCATTTAGTAGCTGCAGACAAAGTCTGCTCCGTCAAATATAAGTTCAATGAGGGCCGTCTAATAGCACACTAATTCGCGTACAGTCCTAACTTACTCGTAGAACTTAGGATCAATATTAGCCATCTAAGGCCTGATCCTTTACGGATATTTAGAAGAGGTCTACTCCGTCAAGCATAAGTCGATATACCGTCGGATAGCACACTAATTCTCATCCACTTCACCCCTAGTACTTCAGGCTTCTCCCCGACTATTCATAGTCTATTCTTCCAAAGACTTTCAAGGATCCTATTCACCCGTTCTACCCCCTCACTTCAATCCCCTAACACTTAGGGGGACTATTCGTATACCACGCAGCTCGGACAGCTCATCCATCCATGGAGCATAGCAGACAGGATGGCGTCATCGCGACCCTATCTTCATGGTTTTCATTCATTTAATCTCCGCTCGGAGAACTTCACCGTCAGCCTCGGATTTCTGAGCGTCAACGATGTTTGCGATACTCGCCGACTGTACCAGAGAAGGGTTCGTTTCTATGTACGCTATCTCGAAATTAATATATACCTGAAAGCAAGTATGAACGACTTAAGTTCATTGGCTTTCCCCACGACAACACGACATCCCCAGCATTTTCAAAATGCCTGTGCAATACCACTTAACAGCCACGACTCATGATACATATCCAGATAGTACAAGAGACTTGCGTAAAACTACGGTATCTAATGCTTCAATATTCATAGAGCCCTATGGATGTGCGTAAAAGATATGAGTTATTTAGCATGCCAAGACTTAGGATTTTGGTGGATGAAGTCATGGAATTAGTCATATCTTTTGCGCAAGTCGTCAGATTTATATAATATTTGGAGGCTGAGACACCGTAGATTAATGCGCATCTTTTGGCCTACTTAGATAGATATTATTAGTGTTGACAGTTGAGTACTCGGCATGCAAAGAAATCTCATCAATTAGTGGTTCGGTCACGTGATGGATCATGCTTGGCGGCACATTTGGTTAAACACTGAAGTCATCACCAGAATATCCCACCTGTGGTGGACGCCATTTTGAAGGTATGGTTCAATCGGGATTAGACTTCCGTTCGGTTTTTAAGTTTTGCGCACGCTTCTTTGGCGTAGTATCACTGGCCTAATTTCATTCCCGCAGGGCGGGAATGAAATTAGGGCTGGGTATTAGTTGCTTGGAAATCGCAGTCACATTGTCATGCTCAATGGTTTAAAGTGCGGATCGAAATATTATGCTTGATTTTATGGATAATATACATAGTCCAGCTGAGATACCTGCGTTACACTACTATTAATCCTTGAGCACCGCTACATATGAATTAGACCAACACCCTATATTCTTGTGTTCTCCGTTTGGTATATATTGTGACACGACCAAAGCCAGGACAATCGTCCAAATTCGCTTGGCTTCTTTGGTGGGCCATTCAGCAAAGAGATTCCGAGCTCGACGAGATACAATTTCAAACCGCAAAGCTTCATCCTTAGCCCTGATGGCATCGACGACGATACAATTCATACCGCGGTTCTTAGCATGACCGTAAGAGAAAAGGTCTTGATTGTTGGTGAGAACGGTACGAAGGTGAAGAAACGGTCATAGTATAGATGAAATTGGGAGTTCTTCTCCTTTGAACTGTACAAGGTTACAAAATCCAGAAAGCGGTATCTCGAACATGCTGGCGAGGACAAGATCGCCTACTACAGCCTAGGAAAGAGGTACCTTCATGTTGTTGCACATACAACGCGTTTTCATTGTGGCTATGCTGGGGCTCCGGGTTCCTCCAGCGCGTGACATACTGACCGCTACGGGAAACAAGGTCCGAGTCATGCAGCGAGCCTCACGATATACAAGCTTTCCGAGATCTAGGGAACGAAATTGGAGAGGACAAGGAGAGCGAGCCAGCTTGCGGCGAGATTTGAGGGGACGGGATGTTTGTGGACTGGTGAAAGATGGAGCCAGACAAGCTATATATTGTAGATGGCTGCGCTAGCATACTCTGCAGATAATACACAGCACTGCAATCTTGCCAGGTCTGCCGAAAATATGCATCATCATAACTTGAGTTCTGAAGATTTCGTATCGAGCCTCCGCGCCAGGTTCTGGTATATGTAGCTTGTCATCAACGCGGTCGAGAAATGCGGGATCCATTGCTTTGATAAGGTTGCTTGTGCAAAGAAATGCAACATTGGGTCGGTTGTGGAGACTGTCAAGTGCAATGAGCAACGCATTTACAGCCCTCAAACTATCATATAGGGCCCAAGCAAAGCAAATAGACTGTGGCCAACACCATTCCCAAAGACAATGCGGTGAAAGTCCAACAGTCAAATCGTCCCAGCAGTCTAACGAAGCAAGTTGTAGTATTATGTGCGCAGGAACTCATTCCGCCAGACAGATTCAGATATCAAGGTCGGCCAGGAACCGAAGGATGTAGGGAAGGCTGCCGAAGGGAAAGTGTATATGCAAGCTGCTAGCGAACAGCTTCCAGACGCCAGCAAGGTTTGCGATAGCTTAGAGAGTGTGAGCGAAGTCTCAATTGCTGTGGTGACTTGTACGCTACAGATCATCTGATGGCAGTATGAGCGTCGTTCATGATAAGCATAAGGGTGGGGGGACTTACATTCGACACCCAGTGATACTTTTAGTAGCTGAGACAGCCAATGTTACTGTGGTCTTCACCCTGGCCATCCATTCGCATTAGCATCTGAGCCAATGCGTCGTCTTGAGCTATCACTCCTGCTCCTTTGGCGATGACTGGCCCGCGAGCGTCTACTGCCCGGGTACGTCCTCAGGGAGCAAACCGCTTTGAACAGTTCTGGGTAGCCCCGACCGGCAGAGGTCGACAAGTCGCTCGCACTGCCCCGCAGCGCGTGGCTCTTGGAACTTCGAACGGGTGTGCGACCAGGTTCAGATGGGGCTGAGGCTGGCTGCGTTTGTCCACGCAGCCTTCCCCAATCCACCTCGTGAAGGTGTGCCACCTCTCCTCGTAGGCCACTTGAGCGGCGGCGTCAGCCGTTGGCAGGCAAATGACGCCGATGGTTGGCCCTGTATGTCACAGCCGAATTCATAGCTGTGAAGTTGCGCCCTGGTGGTATTGCCTCAACCTGAAGGGATGGAAAGGATGGATCGGTTTGTGGTTTGAGGCATCCAGCCCTACCGTACTATTCTAGTGGCTTGGCATACCCCAAGCCTTTTACTACATGTTGCATATACCTTCTTCCCCTGTCTCGACCTCTCTACTGTCGACTCCTGCCATCCGTCTCCTGAACCTCGCTCGATATGACCCACAAAACGTAATATGTTGACAGCTGCGATGATCGCTTCGCCGGCGCAGTTCCAGCGCTACCGACTCAGTCAGTCCCATGGCGATCACGATCTTTTGTACTTTTTAATTCGCTTAGTTTCCCTGAACTCAGACTCCACCGGTGCTTGTACCTCCACAACCCATTATTTGGTCTACGGCTTATGCCAGCAATACAGCCGGGTCCTCTAATTCGCCCCCTTGTACCTCCGCGTTGTAACTCGGCTCGAGCGAAGATGTTCTTCTCCAGAACAAGCTGGAGCATCTTTTTGCTCGACAACCACTCCAGAACCTCGTGCCTCTGCGTCCCTGGGTCGGCCACCGTTTCACTAATGCTCGGCTCTCCTACGATGTTGATTGAGATCTTCTGCTTCCGGCAGGGATTCCAGGCCGATACGACCGTCCAAAACGTAGCTCGCCTGCCGTCCTGCTATACGACCAAGAATAGAAATACCTCGTCCCTCGTCGCGATCGCTCCGGCTTTCTGCTTGTCTGTCTGGCCACGTCGATAAGGATCGCACCTCGGCCGTGATCGGATGACCTGATATTGAGGGGCTGAGCATAGATCCAAATCAGTGGAGGTAGGCCAGAACCAGCGAATGAGCTCAAAGGAGTATTGGTCTCGCCTCGATCCACAGTCATGCTGCCGACAAGGATGCCGCAATAGTATCGTTCGGGTGACATGGCCTCGAGACGTGGATCTCGCCTTTCGATGTCTCTGGACGGGGCCACCATTTCGTTGTACCCGTCTCAGCTCGAAGCTGCAGGCAGCAGCAGCAGCTGACGAGGCGTGATGTGTCGACACCTCCAAAGGACGCAGCAAAGACTCAGCCGGCATGGGCACGGTTCGAATACGAGGCCCCATATGGTCGAGAATTGCAGTGGCAATGCTCTCAAAGATCGGCGATTGAGGCTGTTGGAGGAGGCAGGTGCAGGAACAATAGATAGGCTTCGGGGTGGCCCTTCAACACTGAGTGTCATCTCTCAGCCGGTGACGGAAAAGAGAAAGAGGACAAAGGATATGGGTGGGAGGTTAAAGAGGCTCGGATGGCCAACGAGTCTATGACAGAAGAATGAGATCCGTCTTGTGTTCGATTAGCATCCTCCTAGCGACTAGTTCCTTTACTTAACACAAAATTTGAACCACGCATCTTGCAAAAGCTCCCTTGCCGTCGGTCTGTCCCTTGTTCGGAACTACATATCGGCATATTTGAAAGTAAGTCAAACGTACCATACCCCCGCCCTCTAAATCAGCTCTGTCGACTTAGTCCACCGCAGGATCTCAACCTCAGGGCACTAAGAAATGACTCCATCATGGCGATCCTGATTGTCAACGCTGCCCTCGTCATCAGTATGCTTCATGAGAGGTTTGTTCTCGACTCGCGTGGATGTTGCACTATAGTTGCTCGGCTTATCCCCAGCTTTGCCGTCGACCAGAATGCCCAATCGGTATTCAATGAAGCCGGATAGGCGTAGGCAGCAACTGTGCATCTTCCCAGACCTCAGCCACTGCGTCTGCGTGGCTCAACGAATAAGAAGCCTCTTCATCCAGTAATGGTCCAGGATCCTATCAGAGTTTTGATCCGAAGAGCTCACAGCAGCAAGGGCAGAGTTCAGAAATCGCACATAAGGTGGGTAGATATCCGGTGGCAGTGCGTATAAAACCGCACGAAAGAAGGACCAGACCATACCTCGTAGGACAGCATGACGGCTCTGAATCGTGCCGCATCCATTGAGAAGATGGTCGACGTCGATCAGCTGTACGGGCTCTGATGGCTTACTCTCATCAGCTCCAGTGCTGCTGCTCATATTGTGAAGCGACGCCAGGGCCGACAAGCTTAGCATAAGCTCCTCCGGCGCTAAGGCGTCCCGGTGGCTGGCAAGCAATAGCGAATAGGCGTTGATACCATCGGCAGACCATGCCCACTCGTGCAGCAGCTCGGTCAACCTCGCGCTTTTAGGGATGCTTCCAATCAGGACGAGGAAGAGTGATTGGCATTTATTCGCTTCCTCGAAGCATGGGAAGTGACAACAATAGACCATGCTGCTTGTTTGTCAGATAAAGAAGTCCTGGGAAATGCTCCTACTTACCTCATCATATGGATCGTCTCGCATTCCCTAAAAGACGCTTGCTCCAGAATACTAGAGATAAAGGGCGAGACCTGGGTTCCAGTTAGAGCTGAGTGATAGGGGGTTTTCGGGAACTCACGGCATGTACCGGAGGATTAGTAAATTAACTAATATCCCTTAATAGCTAGTAAAGTAATAAATATCCCTTAATAACTTATAAATCAATAGATATCCCTTAATAGCTAGTAAAGTAATAAATATCCCTTAGTAGCTAATATGATAATTAATAATTCCTTAATAGCTAGTAATTTAACTAATCTCCCTTAATAGCTAGTAATTAGTATCCCTTCATAGATAGTAAAGTAATAAATATCCCTTAGTAGCTAATATAATAATAATTAATTCCTTAATAGCTAGTAAATTAAGTAATATCGTTAATAGCTAGTAAAGTAATAAATATCCCTTAATAGCTAGTAAAGTTATAAATATCCCTTAATAGCTAGTAGATTATTAAATTCCCCTTAGTAGCTAATAAAGTAATTAGTATCCCTTAATAGCTAGTAGAGTAATAAATATCCCTTAGTAGCAAGGATGTTCCAACCGGCTACCTTGGCTCTCATGTCGTCGGGACCAGAGCTAAGAATATCTTCTTCGACTATTACATGGCGTAATACAGAAATGTCCCGTAAGTTTGCCTAGAAAGATCAATGTGCAACGTGACGCTTTGGGTTAGGTGGAATGGTGATGTATAATATCGAAGTTGTCCTAGTTTCAATTGTCGTCCGCCGCAATACTTTACAATGGAGCCTGCGTTTAATTAATGCGGCTCAATTCCCATTGCGTCTTCGATGATTGAACCGTCCGTTCTTGCCTATATCTTCTGCCTTTGTTGCACTGCCAGGAGATCTGATCAGCACCGCGCCGTCGCCGATTCTAGTAGACAGGTAAACATTTATTGTTCTCAAGACTCTTCCACAACAGGACTGGACACAGTACCGCTCGATTTGTCCTCTTCTCCCAACGAGTCCTGTTTCTCAGCGACGACCGGGTCAAAGTCTTTGGAGAGTAGATAATGGGTAGGACATGTCAATCTGGGCTCGATATATCGGGATGTTACTCACGATCTCTGATATTGTGGGAAGCCACTGTTTGTGATTCGTCGATCGATGACCATTCCTGCGAATGATGAGTGCCACGTCTGCGTGACACAGCCGTGCCAGCTGATCTGCTTTCTTCATCAAGCTTGGCTTCCTTCTGGCGAACTGTTGCGTTTTCGCTTTTGTTGCGTAACCCCTATTTTCACGTTGTCTTCATCGAGCTAAGAGACCTCGAATGGTCTTATATTGGTGATGACCTTCAGGCCAGTCAGTGATTTGCACCTGGCTTGTATATAGATTTCTGGCTCCTGTGCAGCCTTTTTCGGCTCCTCTCTGAAAGTTCCAGCACCCCTTGGGCCACGGTCATCCTATTCATCATCAATATATCCCAACGGCACGGGATTCCAAGGCCACTCCGCTCAGCATTCGACGTTTGTCAATATGAGAGTGCTCGTACCGACAACCAAAATCATCGACGATGTCTATCATAATACACCAGGCTTTCCGCTATGGACTACAAAATCCGACACACCCTCAACATGTCCGCATGTGAGCAGTGGACGTACCTGACCAAAGTCTCCGGGTACTGGTCGTTGTATCGTAGCAAAATATCTAGAATACTGATCAGTAGATTCTTTCTGCGATGAAAGGAGGATTATATTTCTCCAGTTTACCGTTATCTTTAACTTTTTGTTGGTCTTTCTTGGACCCTGCTTCTTCCGTCTGTAGTCCATACTTCTCGGTGCTTTGTTTGGCCTCTGCTCTTGCAAAGAAGCTAGTGTATCCATTCAAATTCGTTCTCTCCGCGACCGATCGTCGTCATTGGTGTGAGTCGTGCTTAATTCAAGATGGACTGTCGCTTGCAAGGCTTGCTGCCAAGGCCTGGAAACCACAACTGGTCGTTGAAATCACCTATAACAAGCATCTCACCGTTTCCGATCCCCAGATTTCCCGATTCCAGCTCGTCTTCGGTGACCGTTTTTGAACCATCTGATCCGTGCACATGGCCAGCGCGATCGGCGCGCTTCGCTATGACTCCTGCGTGGAGGATCTCTCGCGAATCTTCGACCCCAGAGTAAACGGTGGCACGCCTGCCAAACGGTACCTTCTGCATGCCCTCAGACTCGAGATAAATTTAAATGCATTGAATCTACTCTCCACGTTAGCACGATCCAAGACCGCGGAGAAGGTACACCGCAGACATAACCCTTGTCTGTTCTGTCGTCGTCCAAGGCGCCATTCAGGAGCGGCTGGGCCGCAATGCCTACGTCTGACCTCATCAGCCGTGGGACGGGACTTCGACCAGTCCAGGACTCACCGATATCCGTATTATAGTCGTGTATCAGTTGTTTCAGGTATGGCAAATGCGCAGCATGTGAGCCACCGAACAGGACCAATCGAAAGTCCGCGCCGCCGGCATGGCTGAGCAAATCCCGTGTCAAGCCGTGGCGATTCGATGAACAGATCCAGACTGTGTTGCTTCCCGTCCGCCCACGAAGTCACTACGAACGGATGGCTCTATAGGAGGGACCAGAAGCTGACCGAAGGGACTCACAGATTAATATATTGTCCAGGGTCGATAGTCAAGGAATTCGACAGACGGATACTCATTTGGACTGTACCACACCCCTGGGTAATCTGCCCTCGACAGTGGCCGTAGCGGAAGGTGCCGGTGCGATGGAGAATACCGCCCCACTAGAGAGTACATATGAAGAGAAAGAGACTTGCGGAGATATATATGTAGAGCCGAGGGAAGAGCTTATCAGCTGGTAGATACCGCCAGACCGAGTAGGCAAACAGTGCGGTCAGCGCTTGGTGCATGCGAAGGAGAATCTCGTACGACGGTTTTCGGAGGAAAGGAAAAGAAAGAAAGACCAGAAGGCAGAGCGACGATGGCGCCTAGCCATAGTCAGGGGTGGAGGAAGATGGAGTGTTTCCGAATACTTATGCTGGGGCTGGCCTAACGGGAAAGACCCTTTTTAAAGCTACGACCGACAGGACGTGGATCAGCACAAGCGCGAACGACATGAGACCTGCCGAACGGTGAGCGCATCGGTACACCTTAAAAGAAACGCCCAGCCGATCTGCCGGCTGAGTGAAGGACCCGCAAAGAGTGGGATCATATTAACTAGCGAGAGGGTTCCGGCTCGAAGGCCAGCCTTTGCCATATCTGATACCTCGAAACTAAGGCAGAAGATATTCACTGTCATATATATGGCCTGTGTGAGGACCTCTGCTCAGCTCCTTGGACCTATGAATCGATAGCGGTGGAGGAGGTATGGACAGATGGGATGCTTCGACATAAACAGAGAGATGTGCTTCCACACGGAAGCAAGGTACGGTAGGAGGTGAATGAGGACGAAGACAAAGAGAATGCCGCGAGCGGCAACAGTGTATTCCATCGACAGGCTGGGTAGTCCAGGAGAAGGGGCGTGGGGAAGTGGTTGGTAAAGTCAATAGAGAAAGTATGGCTAGATTGAATAAACCAAATACATGCAGATCTCTCGAACCCGTCCGCGAGAATTGATATGGCTTGCATGGAGGAAGGGACCTAACATGGCAGCGCGTGTCAGCGTATAGGGGCTACAAATATCCAATATGACTCAGTCAGTATTTCCCTTGAATAAAAAGTCGCTTCCCTGCATCCAAGTTTTATCTCCCCACTGCAAATCGCGAGTATATTGTCGAAACCGTAAGAAAGCAGTCGACTTGCAGGATTCCGAGGGCCATTGCTACCATCCATTTCAGGTCTTCCGGGCGCCAGTGGGATGCAATGAGTGAATGCTAGAAATGTCATCTAATACTCGACAGATGAAGAATGACCTCATCTTTCTCAACGCGTTCATCGAGGTCGTAGACGTGGTCATCAAGAAATATACGGCTTTGGAGTCGGACGGCCAACGATCCGAGTCTTCCACCCGCGTAGCTCCGTCATCCTTAGGGTATTTCTGCATCAATTCGATTGCGATGTATCCCAGTGCCTTGATATCGGCGAGGTCTGCGACAGGCGTCGAGCCTACGTCACGGAATAACTCTTGGCTTGCTCTACTCCCTGTCAGCGAGGGTGGAGGATTGCGGATTTCTGGCGTACCGATTTTGACAACCCCTTCCCTGGTCATCAGAGCGTTCGAGCACGTCAAGCCACCGTGCTCGAGTTTCTCGAAGGCGAGATAGGCGAGACCGTCGAGAATTTGCGTCCGTCACCACCGACTCATTCAAGCGACAAGATCATAGTGCGATGGACCTGTCCCAGTATAGCTGCCAAATGGTGTTTGTTGCAATCTCTTCACCTTCTCGTCTCTGTCGGAACCGACGAAGTTTTTGACGGTGACGAGCTCGCAAGAAGGGAGCTTTCGAATAGCCACAGCGATAAAGCCATTAAGCCTGAGCTCGTAGACTTTCTGAAGGCTTTGCCATGGCGATTCGTACTTCCTCTTCACGTAATCATGCGGTCGGATCCCGGCGTCAGCGGCCTTGGGAAGTATGAGGTCTTGACATCCAGCTCTTCTCTCAATCATCTCACCCTCCTGGAGAGGCCGTTCTCTCCCTCTTGAATCCTTCGAAGAGGTGGTTAAGGGATCGCGAACCCTCTCGAATGGCGGTCTATGCTTTCGTAAAGAGCTCTTCTGCTTCAGGGATGAATGATAGCGATTGAAGATCTTTGAAACGGTCCATTCCTGTGCGTGTTCCGCGTCTGTCGGCATCAGAAGTCATCTTGTAGGCGTAGGTCACAGATGGGCGAGGTGCCCGTGAGAGCAGACCGAAAGGCGACGAGGCAGAAAGACTGTAAGCTCTCAGGTTACTATAAAAGCAGAGAAAGGGAACATGACCTGGTCAAAGGCAGGTTGGGGGGGACGCACCTCGAGGAGAAGGGCACCGGCCAATTTTGGATGTCTAGGAGGCGCAAGATCAGCGCAAGCACCGCCATCTCCCAGGAGACATCCGTCCAAGCTTCCTCATTTTCACTTCGTCCCATATCATTCTTTCGAGATGCGGCACGCCGAGTTCATCGGAGCTAGTTTTTCCGAACGGCCGAGGTAGCTTGCTTTGGTTAGACCGAGGGGAGCTCAGAACATGGCGCAAATCTACCACTTTCAACGGAACCTGAGCCTCGAGGGCCGATGGTGGGAAAGAAGAATTGAAGGTGCTTCTCCATTGCCGGGAGCTGACCGCTATTCCCGGCCGTCGAAGTCAGGCTTGACTTCAACAGATCCACGCCGCGTCAGAAGTCTCTTCATCCGGAGGAGAAGGCGATGCGGATGCCACCGAACAGACACAAGGCGGCAGTAGTCATGGATAAATAGTCAAGAAACTTATCCGTCTCGCATTAGCGAGCGAGTACTCCAGACAGGCCATACGCAGGACCGACATTACATCGAAAGTGATGGCACCGAACACCGGCCGACAATTCAAACACGTCTTCGCTGAAGCCCAAGATCAGCTGCGCGCAGAAAGAGAAAGTCACCATCAGGCAGAAGCGACCTTGTTCGAAATTAGCAGTACAAAGAATTATGCAAAAGCCAGCCACCTGCTGAAGACCAGGGACGCATGCTCCGCTCCTCCCACTGGCTTGTGCGCTCGCTCTTTATGCGGCACCCAACGAAAAAGCCAGCAAAGGAAGAGCAATCCGTCCAGAGTTTCAGAGGACGACGACTTCGATACTGAGCATGCTTTTTTCGTTCCGACGAACGACATTGACGGGAGCGCTCGGGCACGTAGTCTTCCTCTACCACCAAATCCTACATCATGACTACTGTTCTTCCTCCCCGGTACCGTCAGCCAAATATCCTGGCGCCACCTCAAATACCTTCCGCGCCAGCTGAAGCAGCATACATAGCCGAATTGCGGCAGAAAGAGAAAGTCACCATCAGTTAGAAGCGGGCGGCGCAACGCTCGGGCACGCAGTCTTCCTCCACCACTAAATCCTATATCATGACTACTGTTCTTCCTCCCCGGTACCGTCAGCCAAATATCCTGGCGCCACCTTAAATACCTTCCGCGCCAGCTGAAGCAGCATACACTGGTCTTATGCGCAACTTCGTCGACATGCCTAAGAAGCTCCATGGAGAAATCCTTCGAGCAATACCAAAAAAGGAGGTGGATAAGGCAGTGCTGCGGAAATTTGCTGAGCCGGCACAATACTTGGGATTCGAGTCGCCTGAAATCACCACGTTGAAGGAATACCCACATTCCACGACTGCGGCGGCTACACATACACTATTAAAGCCTGTGCTTGTCACCGGCGGCCGTCGAGAGATTCAGACTCAGGCTTCCCCGCCAGCAGACCTATGAAGAAGATAGCGAGTTCCTGTATCTCAACAATGACTATGATTCAGGCGACGAATACGGCGAAGGTCTTACGTCTTTCTTCGTCCGCCGGTCGGTCTTTGTTGCATTCTTTGGCAGGCACGCCTGGACCAACGCGGACAGCGCCACACGTGAATCTGGCCTCCTGCAACGGGACGATCACACTCAAGCTCAAGCAGCTCCCGACCACAGGAAAGAGGGCACGAACGAAAGATACGATTTGCAGGTGTATGATATATCCCTGAACAATATGCCTTGCACCAGGAGAGATTGGAACAAGAGCGTCTGACCGAAGAACTATGAAACCAGGAGAGACCAGCAGGAGTGGCAGAGGCAAGAAAGGTTGGAGCGGTAGTGGGAAGAGCAGCAGGAGCGGGAGAGGCGAGAGCAGCTGGAGTGGGAAAGAGTAGAGCATTTGGAGCTAGAGCGATAAGAGCAACTGGAGCGGGAGAGGCATGAGCAACTGGAGCGAAAGCGGCAACAGCAGAAGCCGAGAAGGCGAGAGCAGCAAGAACAATTCGAACGGGAAAGGCAAGAGCAGCAGGAGCGCTTGGACCAAGCTAGTATGAGAGAAGCAGGGAATCGAGGCACCCAGATAGTCATTCGCAATACAATACTCTCCTAGCCTCCGCCAATGAGAATGAAGAACTTCTGAACCAAGAGCCAGAAGCCGCACTAAATGGAGCCGTAGCTCCAAGACAACGAAATGAAGAAGACGCCGCTCGCTTGACCGCATCATCGCCGCCGACGCAAGGATGATGGAGCCTTATCCTTCAACCAAATGTGCCACAGCTTCGATCTGAGGTGCCCAATAATGAGGGGCGTCGTAGCTACCCTGTGTCTCAGGTGCCGTCCGTAGTTCATTACCCCAAGGCCATGTCGCTAAGGGTTGTGGTATGACGTACCATGGTGGGGCTGCACACTCTGCTTGCTGGTTTTGATGCTGCGGCAGCTGATGCCCTGATCGCTGGGAGTGCTGTTGATCCTGAAACTCCCAGTTGCAGACAACGGGTTGTTGTTGTTGATAGTAAGGGGCGGTTGTGGAGGGGAGTATGACAGTAGAGCTTGTCCCAGCAGGCGGAGGCTGTGCCGACACACAAACGTTCTGGCGGGAAAAGGTTGGGGAGAGTTGGGCCGGATAGAAATTGTGGGCTGGTGCAATATGTATTTGTGCATTCTGACGATGAGCAGAGTGAACGTGTTGAGAGCCTCCTATGTGATCGAAGATCTTTTTCCCGGTATCATCAAAATCAACCGAAGCGAACCTGGACAAGAGGTCTTTCCGGATCCACAGGTTATTCAAGAGAGAGTAGACCCTTGGCGTCTTCAAGTTTTCGTCATTGATTGAGTAGTAAGCAATCAGATGATACTTATAAGTATTGACGGTGACAGTCATGGTTTTCTTGAGCAGACCGTTGTGTTTGACGATGCTGCGACTCGCCGTTTCATGGTGGTCCTCTTCTCCTCCCACCGGTTTTGTCGGTGGATGAAATGAGGACACCCGTTTGTCGGTCGCTGGTCTTGCGGTGCTCGAAGCTGGGCCAGGGTGAGGTACACCAGGTCGTGGTGGTCTTCCACCGCGGAAACCCGCCATGGAGCTCGCGATACACCAAAAAATGGATGAGAATTCGACTGGGACTGCAGGGAATGCCGTCCCTCCATCGCTGGATGCCAGAGTTTGCCTCATCGCAGACAGACACATCTCCACTGACAATCAATTCTTTCGGCGGCCGGCGGGGGCAGAATTAAAGGGTCCCGTTAAGACAAGCTTCGAAGATTAACAACGCGTCTCTTGTAGTTTCAACGTGACCCTTCCATGTTGGGACGGATCTAGGGGCTTTGCTGAAATCCGTGGCAACTGGGTGCCCTTGCCATGTCAGGACGGATATAGGGGCTTCGCTAAAATCCATGGCAACTTGGTGCCCTTGCTGATGTCAACACCAACTGGATGAGGCAAGATGCACAGGCGACTATCAAGAGTAATTGAATCAGGACCAGGGAGGAAGACGAAGCTACAAAGTGGATTATGAACGCCAGAAAGATTCTGGCGCTAGTCCATTAATATTTACTTTTATATAATATAAGCTTCCTAGTATTATTATTAAGAGTATAGTTACCTTAAAACTAATATTCTTAAGAGATATATTAGGGTTAATACTAAGCCTATCTATAAGTCTTATATAGTAGTTAGCCCTAATTATTTGTTAGTTCTACTAATACTAATTAAGATTATTTAGCTTAATTAAAGCCTAAGTATTAATAACCTAATAATTAAAAAGGCGTCCTATATATATTATATAATTAAAGAAGCCTAGGTAAATTTATAATATATTTAGTATATAAGATATAATAAAATTAGGGTAGAGCTTAAGTAAGATTAGGCTAAAATCTATTAAAAAGAGGTTTAAGAGTCTTACTTATATTTATTTAATATAAAATTAATACCTTATTAATTATATTAACTTATTATATCCTTAAGTTATATACTTATTATTAGTATTTAGACTTTCCTTATTCTTAATTTTATCTTTATTAGTATTTATACTATAATAGGCTAGGGTAGTTATAATATAATTATATTAAGATATATATAATAAATAATTAATAGGAAGTAAATAACTAGCTTATAAGATGTAATTATATTTTTATATTATAATTATTTCTTAAATAGGAATAGTAAAGGATATTATAAAGTTATATAAAAAGGATACTAATCTATTATTAATATAAGACCTCCTTCTCTTATTTTAATATAAATATTATATTTAATCTAACCTTTATAAGTATTATCTAATATAAAAATAATATAGGTAATCTTTATAAATATAAGGTAATTATAAGTATTATAGTTTTAATAATTTAAGTCTTATTATTAGATTTAAGTACTTGTTATCTTAATTAAATATAGCTATTTATCTTCTATCAAGTAATTATAATAATTTAGAAGCTTAAATATATAAATTAATAGTATATAAGTAGTATTAAGTAAGGATAAAGGTCTATTAATTTAAGTTATTAGAATAATAGTAATAAGTATTTAACTAGTCCTAAGTATTATTAAGAGTATAGATTTAAGTAAACTTTAGCTTTAAGCTATTATTAAGTATAAGAGGACTTATAAAATAGTATACTAATCCCTAGATATAAAAGTTAGTATTACTAATATAATAATTAATATTATTTATATCCTTACTATATTAGTAATTTAGGAAGGCCGCCCTAGAAGCTTAAGTAGCCCGTAGGGGGGGACTTATACTTAGGCGTGTTAGCGATATTACTAATAATAGAACCTATAGATATTACGTCATATTATATAGCTAAAATAACTAAATAGGCTAATTTTTAAGGTTTAAGCTAAAACGGACTAAACCCCGCTAATCTATTAGCTCCTAAAGTTAAAAGTTTTAAAATTAGTTTAAGATCCTAAAAACTACCTTTTCTATTATATAAAAAGAGATTACTTTAAGTATATATAATATATATATAAGTTTTTATAATATAATTATTCCCTTTAATTAATATTATATCAAAGTTATAAATATAAGTTAATTTAGTTAATTAATTAGTTTATATACTTATTCTAATATCTATTTATATTAATTAAGGAGGTCTATAAATCTATTTTATAGTAGTAAGTATAACTAACTATACTTATTAATATTATAAAAGAAACCCTAGAACTATTAACTCCTAGATAAAAACTTCTACTTATTAATATTATTTTTACTATTATTTTCTTTACTTAGCCCTTTTATATACTTAAGTTATTTAATATTACTAATACTCCATATTAGTAAGGCTTTATACTAACTATTACTTAATATTATAATTATATTAATATAAGTTATATATAAATATTAGATATACTTATTTATAAGCTATAAGTTAAGATTATCTATTTTTATAAGAAGTTTAATAATTAAACTTAAATTAATTAAGAAAAATTAGAAAACCTACTTTAATATATTATAAGATAAGTCCTAATATTAGGATATAATATTAGAGGAGGAAATATAGATAATAATAATAATAAAGGTAATAAACTAGGAAGTAAAGGAGGGGTACTTATATAAGGGCTAAGGGCCCTAATAAGGGGAAAGGAGCTTAAGGATAAGGGAATATATATTAAAAGGATATTAATAAAGGCCTTAAAAGCTATTATAACTACTTAAGATATATTAAGAGGAGGAATAACGTATAAGATAAGGAGGATAGTAAGGGTAAGGCTTAAGTATATAAAAGACTTTATAAACTAAATGTATTAAGTTAGTACTTTAAACTTAAGTTAAGTACCTAACTTAAGTCTTAGTATTTTAATACCTAAAGTAGGAATTAAGTATTTAGGTTAGTACTTAAAGTAAGTACTAAGTATTTAAGTTAGTTCCTTAATAGGAATTAAGTATTAACTTAAATTACTAAGACTTTATTTATAGTATATAATTAAAGATAGTACTATATTTAATATTATTAATACTATTTTTAATACTATTTTTAATAATATTACTAATATTTTTAGTAATATTTCTAAGTAATATAAAAAGGTAATATATATTCTTAAGAATAGGATAAAAAGGGTTTAGGCTAAAAATTCAAGGCTAAAAATAATTCTAAAACTAGATTGAAATTAAACTATTCTTAGATTAATTTAATATCCCTTACTAATTATTAGTACTACAGTAATTTAAGTTAAGTTAACTTAAAATACTAAGGAATTAAGCCGTTTTTAGTTACTTCTAATAGTAGGAATTAAGTATTTAGGTTGGTACCTAAATTAGGTACTAAGTATTTAGTTAATTCTAAAAGTTAGAATTAAATCCTAACCTAATAATTAGTCTAAGAATTTACTATAAAGGTAAATTAATAGTTAAAGGAGGTATATAAGATAATAAAAGGATAATCCTAAGGTAAGATAATATAAGGGAGTAGGAGGAGCTAGGTATAAATAGTAAGCTAGAGCTTTATAAGTATAAGAACTAGTAATATAAGCCTTAAGGAGTTATTTATTATAATATTAATAAGTAATATTATAAGAGAAAAGCTTGAGGTAATAAATAATAGGAAGTCTAGGATATTAATAATCTAAATTAATAATAAGGTTAAAAAAGAGGTAGTAAGTACGCTTATAAGGAAGTACTTAATTAAGAAGTTTAAGATAATTATACTATTAAAGACTTAAGAGATTATAATAATAAGGTACCTACTAATTAAAGGTAACCTAATATTATTTATAATAAAGATAGAAGTAAGAGAAGAGTTAGAGGAGAATAATAATTAAGTAAGGAGGATATATAATTTGATAAAGTTTTTAAGATAAATATTCTTAATTATAATATATAAGGTATTAAAGAAGGTAATAAATATATTAAAATAAAAAGAAGTAAAGGAGGCTATTATCTAATAAAATAAGAAGAATCTCCTAGGATTAAAGATTATAAGGATAGCCTAGCTACTAATAATTATATAAGAGAAGAGAGAGGGAGAAGTAATAAAGGAGAGGGCCTTACTATTATTAAAACTCCTTATATTAGAGATAATAAATAAGATAATTAAGAAAAGCTTAATAAAGAGTTATAACCTCTGAAAATATAAGAGGTAAGAGAGGAATAAGGTTATAATATAACACTTTAATTATTTATAATATAAGTATATAATAAGGTATTTAAGATTTATATTAATAAGTATAACTTAAGGGAATCTTATTATACTTCTTATATATACTTGATTACTTAAGGGGATCCTTTATCTTTATATTAGACTTTATTTTAATACTCTAACTAGTAGTAGTTTATAACTACTATACTTTAAATTAGTTATTAGTACTTAGAGTCTATTTAATATATTAAACATTTTCTTTAAATCTTAATCCTAGGTATTCTTCCTTAATATACTTAATAATATTCTATTAAATTTCTCTCTTTTTATAAAAAGTTATATTAAATATATCCTAGCTAACCTAACTAGATTAGCTAGAATAAATACTACTTAATATAAAGTTAGGTATATTAAAATTATTAGATCCTAAATTAATAACTTAATTATTATTAGGGCCTATTAAACTTATTATAATATTTAGGGGAGTTAATATTTTATAGGCTTTAAGTATAAAAGGAGAGATAAGTAATATAGAAAGGTAATATAAATATTAATAATACTAGGAAGAAAGTAACTAATATAAATCTAAATTTTTAATATAAGAAAACTGATTTAGTATCTTAATATTATACGGGGTAATTAGTACCTTAGTAATTAAAGTTAAGTTAACTTAAATTATTAAGGAATTAAGAGGTTTTTAATTAATTCTTATAATAGGAATTAAGTATTTAAGTTAATTCTAAGAGTTATAATTAAGTATTTAGTTAATTCTAAAAGTTAGAATTAAATCCTAACCTAATAGTTAGTTTATATATAAGTAAAGAATTAACTCTTATCTACTTAATAAATAATCTAAAGGGACTAAAGCTCCTATAATATAATATATAAAGGAAGAAGGATATAATAATAGTACTCCTTTTAAAGAAGAATAAAGTCTAAGATATAAATATACTTATTATGTAAGAATTAGCTAGGAACTTAATAGATAGTATATCTTATAATTATAATATAAGTAGGGTTTACCTAATATATTATAATAACTTAAGGTAAGAACTTACTTTTATATTAAGTTTTATTATTATCTTATATAATATACTAACCCCTACTTTAATAGAATCTTTACCCTTAATTTATAGTCTTTATAACTACGCCTATTAAAATAAACCTTTATAGTATATAAGTAAAGGTAATTAATAATAAATATTTTTCTTTATAAGATAATCTTAAAAGGATTATAACTACTCTTAAAAAGAAGAGTTATATACTACTTAAGGACTTAACTACTCTAGATATCTACTAAGAAGCTATAAACTAATATTATAAGTAAAGAGGTAATAAAAGGTATTAGAGTAAGTATAAAGCTTTAGGAGTAGACTTAATTATAAAAGGTATTATTAAGGAGGTAATATTAAATAAAGTATTATACCCTATCTTTCTCTTATATATAAAGCTAATATATAGCTCTTAGGCTATTATATACCTACTCTTTTTAAAATATAACTTATTCCTAGTCTCCTTATAAATAGTAATAGTTTACTAGGCTTAAATTAATCCTTTTACAGGAATAAAAAGGATAAATAAAGCTCCTTCATATATCTTAAGAAATAGATCTATACTTATAAAATATATTCTAAAAGTAGATTAAGTATTATCTCAGGTCTTAATATAATCTTAAGTTCTTATAAAAATATATTTACTAATAATATAAGAGAAATTAAGGCTTATAAAAGTAATATATAAGTTTAATAATATTACTTATTATAAGTTATATCTAATAAATTATAAACTAATATTTAATAATACCCTCTTATAATCTCTTCCCTAATTTATATACTTTATATTAAAGTAATCTTTAATAATATAAGACCTTTATTAATATAATAATTAACCTTTAATTACTAAGGTAAAGGAAGGTTTTAAAAAGTATATTATTAAATTAGGGAGAGATAATTATTAGGAATATATTAATAATAAATTTATAGATATAAAGTAATTAAAGAAAGCTAACTAGGAAATTAGGAGTATAAAACTAATTATAAAATACTTTAATATTTATATATATTTATACTATTATCTTATAATATAAAAGAATTTTCTATTTAAGTAGTCCTTTTATAAGTATATTTATTAATTTTAACTTTAAAATATAAAGGTAAATATTAATACTAATATTTATACTATTATTAATAAATATATAGCCTCGCGGTGTCTAGCAAGCACTACATTAGTACTACAGACCTGTACTAGATACAGCTACTATGAATGGTTCGAATCTATTAGAGGCTCGCCGCCGTCGCGTTGCGTTAAGCCTTCGGCGTTAGCTAGGGGTCTTTTCGCGACGTGGTAATAATAAGGGAATCATCCGATACGTATTTACCTGACCCGTATTTAGGCCTGAAGCCAGCCTCGGGCTGGTAGATGTGATATCGTTCTAACTACGCGGTAGGATACCCTTAGGCTCGACTCTATTCTAAGACTATTAGACCGCCCGGCGCGGCGGAGTAGCGAGGACGGGAAAAGACGCGACAGCGTACCTTATTCGTACTAAGGCCCGAAGCCGCTACTAGGGATAAAGGTAGCGGTAGATGTGGTGCCGCCTATACTATCGTGGAAGAGCTTAGTTAGTAAGAGTTGGGAATAGATACACGGCTAGGGCCCTGGGGTGTATAGAAACATCCACTCTTATAAGACACGGTCGGCCTAAACCAGCTACGACTGGTTATTAAGGGAGACCTCTACAGGTAACACGAAACAGGCTTTCTATAGAATACTCGTAGGGCATAATATATAATGGCAGCGACCGCAGTTAAATATAGCCTAAAGTGTATATATATAGCCCTAGGGACCTCAACCCTTTAATAGGCTCTAACCCCTAGCGGACGGTCGCCTCTAGCGGCCGGATAGCTATGAGTTTATAGGAAGCTTATAAAGGGACACTGTCTATATAGCCTAAGAAGACAGATACACGTGTTAGGGAGAGAGAGATGCTAGGGCTATATCGTTAAGACGGGTTAATAGGAGACGAATCGTTAAGACGCGTCTTCTACCTCTTAGGGGTTCAAGTCCCCTCACGCAGTCATCAGCTGAGAGCGGCTAGGAGGACGGACACGGGCACCCTCCTATCTCCTTATACGGGCACCCCCTAGCAGGGGACAGACTAGAAAGAGATGCCGGGGCTATATCGTTAAAACGGGCTGATAGGAGACGAATCGTTAAGACGCGTCCTCTACCTCTTAGGGGTTCAAGTCCCCTCACGCAGTCATCAGCTGAGAGCGGCTAGGAGGACAAACACGGGCACCCTCCTATCTCCTTACACGGGCACCCCCTGGCAGGGAAAGGGCTAGGACTGGGTCCATCTAAGGCCTGAGACGCGTTGGGTCGCGCCTAACATCTATAAGGGAAATCGCTTATAAAAACCACCCGACTGGTAGCTACTACGCGTCGTCGATGTAGGCCGAAGCTAGTCTTAACTAGTAGATGCGCTAGACTACTAGCTACTAGACAGGGCACCCTTAGGGTACGTGGACTACTAGATATAGGGAACTTGTTAATACTGACTCTTATACCTCCTAGGGGTTCAAGTCCCCCCCGCGCAGTCACCGGCTGGGAGCGGAATAAAAAGTGGGTTTCGATATAGGTACGCTAGAAACCTAGTGTAGCGTACCTTAGTTAGTAGGGTGGAAATACCGCATTATACTGCCTGGTTAGGGGCTTAATACTGGCAGTCCCTGCGAGACACGGACGGCCTAAATAAGGGAGACCTCTGATAGTAACGCGAAGCAGGGGTCCTAACCCTATAAGGCGTAGTATTTAATAGCGGCCACTGCGGAGACCGTCTATTCAGCCCGAGAGGACAGTATACGCGTGTTAGTACGTTGAGCTGAGGGAATAATCTACCTAAATAGGGCCTGCGGCGGAGTAGAGAGCAAGCTAAAGCGGTAATAACACCTAGATCCGCTCAGGAGATGTGCTTAAGGAGTAAATAAGGATTGACTTAGGTACTAATAGTCCGCCTCCGCCGGAAGCATGAAGCCCCCCTGCGGGCGAATAGTCCTGAGCTCTAAGGCAAAAGGTGACGCCTGTAGGGAGGGGTGGAAACCAGGGTAAGGACCTGAATAAGCAGGATGCTGACCTTACATATCTATCCTTGGTGGCGGCTGAAGGGGCGTGCTTAAACCTCCTTAATGACGAGGAAAAAGAGAAGGGACTAGCGAGAATCAGGGAAGATAACGCCGTCACCCACCCGAATACTAACTTCACTAGCTTCGGGTGGGCGAGGCATGCGGGGAAACCAAGGCGAGACGGGAGTAAGAAGCTGTGCTCAACCCTAATTATTGGGGTATCGACGCCGGAGGCGGTCAACCGCCTGGTACGAGGAGGGATAGCTCTCGGTGGTAGCCTCTTAGTCTGTAAGAGATAGGAGCAAGGAGCAGAGATAAGACAATGCTTTAACTGCCATGGATACGGACACTTTGCGCGAGAGTGTCGAAGGGAGAAGAGGTGCGGCTATTATGCAGGCAGCCATAGCTTAGCGGACCACGTTACGGGCGAAGGAGTGACGATATGCGTTGCTTATAGAGGAGGCTATAAGGCCTGGAGTAAGGACTGCCCGGTCAGGCGAAGGGAGTACCAGAGAGTGGTATAGAGACGCCGGACTAGGCCGGCGTTCTATGACACGCAGGGCTTGCGGGGAACTAACACCCGCAGCGAAGAGGGGATAGACGCAGATAGTTTCAGGGTAGTCTAGGGTACATCAAGAAAGAGGAAGTCACCGGTATAGGCGGAAAGGGAACCACTGGACCTAGCCCCTCCCCGACAAAGAGGGCGGCCAACCACGATAGCCCAAATAGCCCGGAAGGAGTTAGGACAGCAGGTCCTCCCACTACCCTAGGAGGTACCTAGAGTCGAGGTTACCCTAAGGGGCGCTCAGGCCATAGACGACTAAATGGCAGTAGACTCTAGCCCTATACCGACTATATGGTAGGACAATCGCTTAAGATCCTGCAGTATAACGTACGAAAAGAAAAGGATAGCGTATAAACACCACTTCTAGAAGATGCTGAAGTCTAGCAAATGGATGTCTTAGTAATACAGGAGCCATAGACTAACCCGAGGACTAAGTCGACGTACGACCCATCTTATAGTAGGTTCCACCTAGTTTATAGAGCTAAGGAGGACACTCGGGTATGCTTCTACATCAATAAAAGAGTTGATATAGAGAGCTAGGAGGCGGACTTCTCGAGCGGCGACTGCTGCTCGCTGAAAGTCAGCCTCAGGAAAGGGTAACAGGGAATATAAGCGGACGATATCTGGATATATAATATCTATAGTCCCTCTCCGACAACGTATAGGTCAAAGGACGGCCTAATAACAATCCCCCTAATAGCGGAGGTCCTAAAAAGGCTAGGGGAACATATCCTCCTCGGGGACTTTAATCTCCACCATCCCCGGTGGAATAATAAAGGGAGAAGCACACACCACGCTATAGCAGACGTATTACTAGGCGAAACGGGCAAATATAGCATGGAAGTCGCCCTACCGGAGGGTGCGGTAACATGGCGGGGGAGAGGTCTAAAGTCGGCGATCGACCTAGTCTTTACTACCGAGGGTACTACTAACGCACTCCGAAACTGCGGCCTGAGGGCGGACCTCCAGTATAGATCTGACCACCTCCCGGTGTACACGGAATTCGAATGGAGCTGGGAGAGCTAAACCCTAGTCTAGAGGAGGGCGTGGAAGATACTTAAAGACGAGGGGGTCGCCGCGAACGTAAGGAACAGGGCCCAGCAGCTTAGACTTTCTCTAGGGCTCCCCCAGATTAGATCCGCTGGTGAGGCGGACGAGTACCTAGAGCAGATACTAGATGGGTTCCAGGCCATTATACAGGAATGTATTCCGTAGGCGAAGCCGTCTAGCAAGGCAAGGTCCTTCTGGAACTCGGCCTGCAGGGACACAACGCAAAGGGCTAAACGGGAACTAAAGGCCTACCACCGGTACCGTAATACGGAGACGAGAGAGACTCTGAGAAAAGCGGAAAGGGCGAAGGTGGCCACGATCCGAAGAGAGAAAACCCTCTACTTCCGGGGGGCTGTACACCAGGCCTCAGAAGACCCTCGGGGGGTATAGGCACTGGCCCGGTGGGGGAAGAACAAGAGTATGTCGCCAAGAGCCCTACCTAAGTTCCCCTCCCTAAGTAGACAAGACGGGACGTTGGCGGCTACCTTCGAGGAGAAGGTAGAGCGCCTTCGGGAAACCCATTTCCTAGCCCCTTTAGGGGCAGATTTAGAAGATATTACCGAGGTAGAATACCCAAGCCCGATACTAGGGGGAGGGGATCTAACGGAGGCGGAAGTCTACAGCTCTATGAAGAGACCATCGCAGGATAAGGCTCCCGGGATAAACGGGATTCTAAATAGGTTCCTACGGGCCGTATATAGTGAACTGGAGGAGGAGATCCGCTATCTCTTCTAGGGGTGCTTCGAGATTAGATACTACCCCCGGAAATTTAAGGAGGCTAATACAGTGATCTTAAAGAAACCGTAGAAGGAGAACTACGCCGACCCTAAGTCCTATAGGCCGATCGCCCTATTAGATACCTTAGGAAAGATGTTCGAGACGGTAGTAGCGGCTAGGCTTAGAGATTGCGCGGAGGCTAATAACCTCCTTCCGGAGGAATAGATAGGTATAAGGCAAGGGAGATTAGTAGAAACCGCGCTAGAAACGATTACTAATGCAGTCCACACGGTATAGGGAATAGGGAAGAGGAACGTAGCGAGCCTCCTCTCCCTAGATATCGCTGGGGCCTTTAATCACGTCTCCCACTCCCGGCTACTCCACACGATGAAGATGAAGAGGGTCCTAGAGAGGATAGTACGCTGGACGGCAAGCTTCCTTACAGAGAGGGCGACCTCGATTACCCTCGGTAGGAAGACGAGTCAGATGGAGTTAGTAGAGACAGGGATCCCCTAGGGTTCGCCTATCTCTCCGATCCTATTCCTGTTTTTTAATACTCCCCTAATCGAGGAGTATAAAAAGCTAAAGCTACCAATCCAAGTTAGCGGATTTATAGATAACGTCCATCTACTAGCCTATAATAGGAGTACTAAACGGAACTACGAGGTTCTAGACATAGCCCACGAGGTATGCCTGCGGTAGGCGAAGACCTATAGAGCCTTATTTACACCGAAGAAGTACGAGCTCGTTTATATAACCCGTAGAATTAAGGGTATTAAGATAGACGTAATAATTAAGCTTAAGGGAATCAAGGTTAAACTAAAGACGTTAATTAGGGTCCTAGGACTTATACTTAATAGTAAGCTAAATTAGAACGTACACCTAAGGAAGGTACAAGCTAAGATAGATAACTAGATTCAGGCGCTCCACTACGTCGCCGGCTCTATATAGGGAGCGGTTCTACCGGTTAGTAGGCTTATATACGCGGTAGTAGTAAGGCCTGCGATAACGTTCGCGGCGCCAGTATAATATAGCCTAAAGAATACCCCCGGGGCGGTAGGGAAGCACGTGAAGACCCTGACGACGATCTAAAATAAAGGACTGCGTAAAGTACTAGGGGCGTATAAGGCCACCCTAATTCCGGTCCTAGAGGTAGAGGCAGGAATCCCGTCGGTAAGAGACTTCCTTGACAAGGCCTTACTACGGAGTAAGATCCTCCGAGGGATATATAAGACGGTCCTGAAAGGGAACGCGAAGATCAGGTCTCGGTTATAACTAAAAAGGGGTAGGAGGCGGCGCCCTCCGCTACCCCCGTCAGCTGAGAAGGAGTCTTAGGCGAAGCGGTCGCTAAACGGGGTACTCGATAGCCCGACGCTATAGAAAAGGATGCTAACCTAGTAGGAAGGCCGGTAGTAGGGCCGGTGGCGCCACTACCAGCGGGGATTAGAGGGCCGAAACACGAGCCTAGCATAGAAGGGTGACCTAGTAGGGGGGAGATGGGACCTCTATAAAGGCCTAAAGAAGCCGGAGAGCTCTGTAGCGGTCTAGTTACGCACGGACAAGATTGGGTTTAACTACTTCCTATTTATTAGGAAGGTGCCTAGGATCCTAAGTCCTAGCTACCCGTGCGGGGTGGCGAGGCAGACCGGTAAACACGTCCTACTATTCTATCCCGACTATTATACTAGTAGGAGTCAGATGTTGCTAGAGGCTGGGTCGGAAGACTATAGTACTATTCTCTCATCACCGATAGGGATAAGGGCGGCGGCGAGGTAGTTAACTAGGTCAGGCGCCCTCTACTAGTTTATGCTAGCGAAAGAGATGTTGGCGAGAACTGATAGAGAGGAAGGGCTCCGCCCTAACTAAAGAGAAGAGAATATGGTCGACGAAACCTTGGTGTTATAGACGGTAGACCCGACCCCTCGATATACCGCCCCGATAGCAGGCCTATCGGGGGGGGGAGGGAAGGAGCCGAATAATAGTATGGCCTGCGGATAGTAGGTGGAGTTTTTATCCCTTAGCTAGGTTTCTCCCCGAACGACAGGTGCGCTAGGCGTACCCCCCGAATAGTCTACCCTTATTAGCTTTAGCTAGTATAGGAGTATAATTAATCAATTAATTAATTAATTAATAAGGGAGAAGTATATATTAAATAAATAAGTAAGCTCTTTAAAAAGCCTATTTATTATTATCTTAAAAAACTAATTTGAGATCCTATTAATCCTTAAAGTTTTATCTTATTTTAATTTATAAATAGCTTATTAAACTTCCTTATATATTATCCTACTATTAAATTTTATAAGTAATAAGTACTTTATATCCTTAATATTACTTAAGTTAATTTATAAGAAGAATATTATTTATAAGACCTCTACTTTCTTTTAGAGGTTTTAATTACCTTACCTCTATTATCATTTCTTAAGAAGGCGAGTTTAAAGAGGGATTATTATAATAAGTTATTTATTTCTTATTTTTTTTATTAAAGCCTTATATATCTTTGTATAATTTAATAATATTATAAACTTTTCTTTTAAAGTTAATTATCTTCTTTATTTATAATACTTTATTTTTTTCTTTAATAATTATATTTTTAGCTCCCTTTATAATAACATTTTTATTTTATAAAA